>Ga0208521_1000001_pt1 | contig 282187 bp, 257 predicted proteins | sample ETNtaG_24_FD_185754 | JGI IMG/M metagenome (GOLD analysis project Ga0208521, IMG submission 185754) | Marine microbial and viral communities from oxygen minimum zone, Eastern Pacific Ocean - ETNP201306SV47 (SPAdes) (version 2) | ecosystem: Environmental > Aquatic > Marine > Oceanic ... | reverse complement strand
TCCGCCAGTGGTACTATCAACTGTATTAACATACCACTGATATGTTGCTCTGCCTACACCAAAATAACTAACTGATAACGCGGCTGCCACCCCATTTTCACAAACAATACTCCCTTCAGGCTGATTTGTTATTGAAGGAGTTGGATCGACATTAATTTCAAAATCAACAGGTAAACCTTCACAACCATTCAAGGTTGGAATAACCGTATATATAAGAGATTCTGTAACTGCTGAACTATTAATAATTGTTTGACTAGGAATGGTATTTGAATTTCCAGAACTTATGAAACCAGATAAACCTGGTCCTACCGAACTTGCTGACCAAGAGTAAGTAGTATTTGTATCATTTGATGTTACTATAATTTCATTACTTGGTTCACCAGAACAAATTAATTGTATTAAATTTGTATTAGAAATTTCAGGTAATGGAAATATTTCAAAACTTTCTGTTGCTGTATTCGAAACACCACATTCATTAGTTACTACAAGAGAAACAGTATAATTACCAGGGTTTGTATATTCAACAGCACCAGGGTCTATGGCTACAGATGTCGCTGGATTTCCTCCTGTAAAAGTCCAATTATATGATAATGAACTGGTACCTGGGGTACAGTTTTCTACAATAGCTACTGGGTTAATTGTAATTGGACCGCAAGAATCAGCAATTGCCTCTATACTTGCCGTTGGAGGTTTTTTAACTGTTACTACTTTAGATGCAGAGGTTGTTCCACAAGAATTATCTATTCCTAAAGTAATGGTATAATTTCCAGGTTCAGAAAAATTAAATGCTGGATTTTCAGAATTTTCATCAGTGCCATTCGTAAAATTCCAACTTTCTGTACTTCCACAATTTGCAGCTTCATATGAAACTGACCAATTATATTCTGGCGTATTGAATTGCCCTGTTAAATCTGTAGTATTTGTAACAATAGAGTTTAATGGCGCGCATACAGCATCTTCACTTAATTCAAAAGATGGTATTAATACTGGTTCTATAAATATTTCTTGAGTAATCGCTACTTCTCCACAAAAACTTTGTACAGTTAAGGTTACTGAATAAGTTCCTGGAACAGAATAACTATGGTTTTGATTTTCTAACGAAGAAGTTGTTATAGTTTCAGTTCCATCACCAAAATCCCAAGTAAAAATTCCAGAATTTTCACAATTATCTTTAAATCCATATTCTGAATTATTTATAAATTCAATTTCCGTATTTACACAAGCTATTTCAGGGTGTTCAATATCTACTATTGGAGCTTCTAAAACACTTATGTTTGTCAAATACGATTCTGTTCCTCCACAAGCATTTTGAATATTTAAGGAAGCCGTGTATGTCCCGCTTGGACAATTTGTTACTAGATAAGAGTGTGGAACAGGATAATTCAAAGAATTTAAAGGATCAGCTGTATTATAAAACTCAGAGGTTATTAAATCATTTTGAGTAAAAATTATAGAAGTCCCATCTCCATAATTTACTTCATAAGTTGTATCTAAAGAATTAGCTCCCCATGTAGATATAGAAAAACCTATCTCTGGAGTGGGAGCACATAAATTTTGTGTTGCCCCTGGATTAACAAGGGAACCTGCCGGGTTTGATATATTTTTTACTTCTATCTCTCTTTGGATACTGCAATCATTATCACTAATGGTAGTTACAACCATATTGTAAATACCTATGTTAGTATAAACATGAGTAGCAGGAAAAGAAATATTCGATTCAATATCACCATCACCCCAATCAATTTCATAGGATACAATACAACTTGAACTTGCCAACTTCCCAACGGTAATAGAATAAATTGAGGAAGATGTAGAATTTCCACAATTGGAAAAATCTTTACCAGAAGTATCAAAAATATTGAGTTCAGGTTTTAATTTTACCGTAATTGGTTTTGTTACAGAATTTGTACATTCAGTAAGATTATTTTCAACGATTAACGTTACATTAAAACTTGTACTCCCACACCCTAACTCATCAAAAATATGTGTTGGATTTGGCAAATCAGATGTGTTTCCATCTCCAAAATCCCACAAGTAATTGTAATCACCTGTTCCAGATACTGTAGAAGTAAAATTAATTGTTGTTCCAGAACACATATTGTCATTATCAAATGTAAAATCAAATATTGGATTTGGATTTACAGTAATTGTCAAAGAATTATTAGTAAACTCTGTTATTTCCCCATTATTATCTTCTACGCTTGCTAACGTGTATATAAAATCGCCTGAAACGGTTGTATCTGCAATCAAATTCACTGAATTATTTGAGCCGCTTGTTGAAATTGTTTCATCTGAATCTCCATTTATGTTGTAAGTAAAAGTATACGGAGCAACTCCTCCTGATGCAGTAAACGTAATAGTTGAAAGTTCATTTTGACATACCTCAGCATTATCAACTGAAATTTCAGCCGAAGAATCAAATATTTTTAACAATGAACTGCTAATAATGGATGTTGATTGGGGATATAATGCTACAATAATAAAAACTAAACCAATTATTGAGCTTTTCTTTTTTAGGTCATAAGAGTCTTTGGGCAGAAAGATTCTTCTCATTAATGTTTTAGTTAAATTTTCTTAAAGATACGTGAAAAATTTGTTTTTAGTCAAATTAAGGTGGTAATAGTTAGAATTAGTATATTATTTAATTTGGCATTATAACTATAAAGTTCCATAAAAGTAATAGTTGAATCTAATGTTGCATGAATTTTTGCAAAAAAAATAGGTATTGAATGTGCTTAAAAGCATTTTAGCCAGGTAGTAAAAAAAAATTTGGTTTAAGGTGTTATTTTATATTTTTATACCCCAAAATTTTCGGTAACTATTTTTTTTACTTTTTTGTTTAGAAATGACAAAGCGTTATAACTGGTGTGTTCTAAAACAATAACCACCAAATCATCCTCCGGATAAAACGTAAGTCCGGTACTAAAACCATTCCATTTTCCATGATGATAAATAATTTTTTCACCTCTGGTATTTATCCTAAACCCAAAACCATACGGAACTTTTCTTCCGTAAATGGTTTCCCCTTTGGTATACATAAGGTCTAAAGACTCTTTAGAAAGTAGTTTTCCTTTATTTAGACCTAATGTCCACTTAAATAAGTCTTCACTGGTAGCATATACATTTTTATCACCAACAATAGCATCATTTACGGTACTATTAATTTTTAGATGTCTCCAACCTCTATACAACCTATATCCAAATAATTGGTTTTTTTTAATATGGTCATTTTCAAAACTATACACAAAAGAATCATTCATTCCCAGCTCATCAAAAATGTTTTTTTGAACAAAAGCACTAAAACTAGTACCTGAAACTTTTTCTACTATAGAAGCTAATACAAAATATCCTGTATTAGAATAATCAAAATTACGCCCAGGTTTGAAGAACCGCTGCACATTACTTGATTCTAACAATGTCATCATGTCTCTATTTGTAGGTGCTTTTTTCTGATCCCATTCGTGCTCTGCAAGCCAAAAATACTTAGGCAGTCCAGCAGTATGATTTAGTAAATTTTTAATTGTTACATTTTTATAAGGAAAGTCTGGAAAATAGGTATTTACAGTGTCGTTAAGTTGAATTTGATTTCGCTCGTACAATAGCATAATGGCTGCTGCAGTAAATTGTTTACTTACCGAAGCTAATTGAAATACCGATGCTTTACTTAGGGGTTCCTTTTTTCTAAAATTTGCATAACCAATTTGATTGTTATACAGAATTTTTCCATTTTTAGCTACCAATAAAGATCCGTGAAAATCATGCCTTTTGTTAATACGCTTCAACAATGAATCTAATTTATGATTCACCTTCTTCGTTTGTCCCTCAGGGTATCGTTCAACTAAAATTTCATTTCTATTTTCTACTGAAGTTACTGTTTCAACACCTGCTGTTGTAGGTTCTTTATCACTCTTTGAACTGAGCATATAACTACTCAAAAGAACAATGAGACAAAGCGTAGCATATTTAAAGTAATTTTTCAAAAGAAGCTTTAGGTTTAAGTGCGCAAATTAACAATCAATTTTAAAATTTCAAAACAATTTTATTTTTAACGCAAATTTTTAAATGTTATTATTAAAATTAAATGGAAGTTTCCTGCTATTTTAGGAAACAAAAAATATACCACCTCCATCGTACAAATAGCTACTACCCAAACAGATGATATTTTTTCCTAGAGCAGTGAGGTATTCATCTAGTTTTTTTCCACCCTTGTGTTTTAAAATATTACCTAAAAAAAACACGTTGTTATCAATAACCCCCATAGTACCGCCAATAAAACCATTTTTGTGGTCTTTAATGGTTATTTCGGAAGGATCAAAATAAAAATATTCCAAACTATACTTTTCAAGTACCTTGACAATGCCTTTATCGGAAGTAATAATTTTATTATCTATGGTAAACATACTGCATCTGGCATAAGATTGAGGGATGTTTACAAGTTGTTTTGGCAAACACCAATTTTGTATGGAGATATCTGGTGTTCCTTTTTTACAAAAAAAATAGTCATTGTTACTAATACAATTATACAAAACACTCTCAGCTAAAGTGATTCCAACAGGCTTGGTTCCTAAACTATAAAATATACCCTTATTATCTAAAAAATTTATCAATTCTTTTGGTGCATTGGGAGCAATTATAAGTTTATTGGCATCTTGAAAAATAAATATATCGGGATGACCGGAAATGGAGTTGTATGTTATCTCATCACTTGAAAATTCAAAGATTTCATCTGTATATTTTTCAAGGTTTTTTTTTACCTCTAAAGGAGCTCTTTTATCAATTATAGCATACATGGAATTCAAAATCTTTTAAAGTTTTATCTGCTACAAACTTAATATCATACCCTTTTGTTTGAAGTGATTTTCTGTTTTTACCTTTATATCCAATGGCATAATTTAATTGATTTTTAGCAACCTTTGCAATAGATTTTCCTTTTTTAATTTGTTTATCCTTTAACAAATCATTCCATAATTCAGATAATACCATTTCTTTAAACGATGGATGTATAGGACCTGCGACCAACGATTTACCAAGTTCTAATTCTTCCGAAGGATGTAATCCAACTCTTAAAACTTTTACTCCAGCTTCATTAAATATTTTCAACACTTCTTTACTCCAGCTAATAGCATCTTCCATAGAAAGAACCACATATGTTCCTGCTTTATACATTTTCTCTAACACAGTTCCCTTTACTACAACCGTAGGATAAATACGTGTTGTATCAGCTTTTAAACGAACTATATCTCTGGCTGTTTGTAAAGATAATTCCAGCGTATCATAAGGCAACCCTAACATCATTTGGAGTCCTAATTCCAAATTTCTGTTATGAATAAGTTTTGCTGCATTTTCAATAGCATCAAACTTATGACCTCTACCTGATTTTACTAAAACTTTATTGTTTGTAGATTGAGCTCCTAATTCAATAGCAGTAACTCCGTATTGCTCTAAAATATCTAAAATTGGATTTGTTATATAATCAGGTTTTGTAGAGATTCTAATGCCTTGAACTTTCCCCGTTTTCACATAAGCATGTGCTACCTTTAAATAGTCAATCATTTTGTCTTGAGGTATGCCTGTAAAACTACCTCCAAAAAACGCAATATTAATTTCTGTACCTTTAGAAATAGTTGCGAGATAACTATCTATTATTCCTCCAATTTCACCAGGTGTTGGAACTGAAAAAGTATTACTTATTTTTTCCTGATTACAGAACACACACTGATGAGGGCAAGCTAGTTCAGGAATAAATATAGGAATATTACAATGTTTTTGACGACTCATATAATTAAGCTATAATTAGCTATAGATTTTAAAATGCAATTTTACAATAATTAAATGTACTGATTCAGTAATATGCTATTTTATTAAAATTCAAAATCTATTACCCGAAAAACACTTTTAATTTAAGCAGCTATTAAAAGATTAACTTAAACTACTGAACAAAACCTGGCCAACGTTTCATATATTCAATAAACCCCTCACCTAACCCTTCGTTGCGTAAATAGTCACTGGAAACCGGAAGCGTAACAGGTTTAAATTCAGTATTTTTACGAACCTTTTCAGGAAAATCATGATGTAGAATGGCTGCTCGTCCTATACTCACAAAATCGACACCTGCATCAATAACTTTGCGCACATCAATTGCTGAACGAATTTGCCCGGCAACAGTTAAAAGAACATTTTCATATTCTATTTCTGTAAAATGTTGAAGAAGAGATTTTCCTTTGTGCTCAGCTTCTTCAGGTTCTTTAAAGGAATCCCAAAGTGAAATGTCTAAAAAATCTATCATTGCTTCTTTAATAAATCGGCTGCAAACCGCTTTAATTTCTTGCAAATGCATTCCAAACCTTTCAGGTGACAAACGAACTCCAATAAGAAAGTCAGATCCGCATTTATCTCTTATCCCTTTTACAACTTCAAATAATAATCGTCGCCTGTAATATTTACCATCGTTCTACGCATATATAAGGGTTTATCTACTTCAAAGTTAATGCTAAACTTATATTATTTCCGGTAGAAAATTGTTCCCAAAGGAATAATAAAAAACAATTATTCATACAGAATTTTATTTATGATTATAAGAAAGACGTTCGCCTTCCGATTTAGCAATTACAACAGTTCCGCAACTGTCGCTCCACACATTAACAGCAGTTCTAAACATATCTAAAATTCTGTCAACAGCCAAAATCAAACCTACTCCTTCTAAAGGTAAATTCACAGCTGAAAGAATGACTGTTATCATCACTAGTCCTGCCATGGGAATACCTGCCGCTCCAATTGAGGCTAAAAGTGCCGTTATCACAACTATAATTTGTTCTCCAAAACTTAGATCTATTCCATAGGCCTGAGCAATAAAAATTGCTGCGATACATTCATACAATGCCGTACCATCCATGTTAATTGTTGCCCCAAGTGGTAACACAAAGCTAGTAATTTTATTTGAGGCCCCAGCCTTATGTTCAACAGCCTCCATTGTTAAGGGAAGAGTTGCTGAAGATGACGAAGTAGAAAATGCAGTTAACAGAGGAACCGACATCGCTTTAATATGTGAGAAAGGATTTATTTTTCCAATAAATTTCAATATTAATGGAAGAGTAATACAACTATGAACAATTAGAGCTAAAATTACTGCAATCATATATATTCCCAGTCTTCCTGCTACTTCTGTCAGATCATTTTGTTGTGCAACCTGAAAGGCTACAATTCCAAAAACGCCAAAAGGCGTAAATTTAATAACAAATTCAGTAATTTTCATCATCAATTCAAAACCTCCATTAAATATTTTAATGTAAAGTTTTTTATGTTTTTTAGAAATACTAGTGATGAAAAAGCCAACTAAAATAGCAAAAAATATCACTGAAAGCATTTTGTTTTCAGCCATAGCTTGAATTACGTTGGTTGGAATAATGTTTATTAAAGTTTGCCCAAAAGATTCTTTAGCTAAAGCTAAACCTTCGACTTCACTTACAAAACCCAAATCAGCTCCTACACCAGGTTTAAGTAAGTTTACCATAAAGAGGCCTGTAACAATAGCGAAAACACTAGTAGCTATATAATACGTTATTGTTTTTAATCCTATTTTTCCTAATTTTTCAAGACTCCCAATATTCACGATTCCTGAAATAATAGAAGTCAATATAAGCGGAATGATTACCATTTTTAGGGCTCTCATAAATAAATCGCCCATCCAGCTTACGTATTTTACATGTTCCGGAAGCCATACTCCTATGACAACCCCTAATATCAGTGCAATTAATATCTGCCAATGCAATGCTAATTTCTTCATATTTTAAATTTTATATTATATCAATTATTAATTCATATTTATTTTAGCATCGAATGTACTAAAATAGATTTATATCTTCATCTATAATATTTTAATTGTATTGGTGTAGATAACTTTTATGAATAAAAAATTATTAATTACACTGCTTATTTTATGCTTGAACAAACCTGCTAAAAATTCAATACCAAAAAAATAGTTTTTAGTAAAATACCCTAATTTAGTTCAACACATTTAACTTTTGATAAATTCTTTAGGAATTTGAACTCTTCTTATTCAAAGTATGGGGATTTGTAATACCATTTATGAATAATAGGATTACAACTAAAAAAATTGCATCTTTAAGAACTATTATTAACAATTGTATTGCTATTTATGCTGAAAAAAAACAGCCCAGCTCTTATAAATTCCTGGACCTCATTTGACTGGTCAAATTCAGTGTACAATTTAATAGTTACAACCGCAATTTTTCTAATTTATTTTATAGATCAGTTAACCCGAAGTATGCGTAATAGTATGGTATTTATGGCTGTGTTTTTTATTAAAGGTTTTATTTTTATTCAATTAGCCTATCTTAAGAAAATCGTAAAATGATGTATCATTTTATAAAACAACTCATAAAAATTTCACTATTTTTCTTTTTTAGAAAAATGATAGTTATTGGAAAAGTAAATATTCCAGAAAAAGGACCTCTTATTATTGTTGCAAATCATCCAAACACATTAATGGATTCCTTAATTATTGCTTCTATTACAAAACAACGAATAGGATTTATTGCCAATGCTGGAATTTTTATAAATAAATTGGTTAACACTATTTTCAGTTATTTTAACGTAATTCCTATTTATAGAAAAAAAGATATTAATCCTGGCGAAAAACCTGATAATAGAAATACCTTTATCAAATGCCACGAATACTTAGAAAATGGAGGTACTTTTATTATTTTTCCGGAAGGTAGTAGTTATTATGAGCTTAAACTTCGTGATATAAAAACAGGAACTGCACGCATTGCATTAAGTTTTGAAAAATTAAAAAATTTCAAAGGAAATTTAAAAATACTACCTATAGCATTGGATTATTCTGATGCTATTCAATTTAGAAGCATGATTTCTGTGACTGTTAATAAGCCTCTGCCAGTGAGTGATTATAAAAAAGCATACGCAACTAATAATTTTGATACCGTTAAAAAATTATCAAATGATATTAGAAAAGAACTTCTTAAAAACATACCACACACCTCCAGTAAAAATCAGGAAGATTTCTTAATTAAAACACATAAATTTTATTCAACATATGTTAATCCAAAGGCAAATTTATTTGTTAACACTCAAAAATCTTTGGAATTACGAACTCAAATTTCTAAAGCTTTTAATTACCTTAACAAACATAATTCAACGCTTTATAAGGACACTCAAAACAATGTATTATTGTTCTTTAAAAGTCTTGAACAAGAAGGGTTAACACCTGGTTTTTTTACAGACCAGTTTCAACGTAAAAACAACATAGTTGTTTTGGGTACTTATATGTTAAAATTTATTATTTTCTTACCATTGTATCTTTTAGGAATACTTATTAATTATATACCGTATAAACTACCCTCTAAAATATTTGAAGCACTAAAAATTGATATTGAGTACAAAACCTCCGTTCAAATGGTTGCTGGCTTATTAGTATTTCCGCTCTTTTATGCTGTAGAAATTTGGTTATACAGGTATTATATAAGCACTGTGTTTTGGCACAGTATTTTACTAATAGTGCTGTTTTTAATTTCAGGATATATTGCTATGTTTTACTATACCGAACTTAAACGATTTTCGAGAATACTGCGTTTTTACTTTTTTATAAAAGATGATAAAAAGGTGGCATTGTTAAAACTTAGAAATAAAATATTAAAAACTTTAAAGGAAACTCAAAAGAGTTTGGTTTAATTTTTTTTACAAAGTATACATTGATTTTTCGTACTAATAATTTCATAATCAACTACAAATCCCTATTTTAGTCCTTCTAGATTTTAAACAATTTATTATGAAAAAACTAAAGAAAGCTTATCCCCTTTTCTTATTACTAACGTTTATAATATTCACTGGTTTTTATATAAATGAAAGCATTCAAAAACCAGATTTTGAAACTAAGGGATATTTTCAAATATACTTTTCGGCCTTATTTATAATTATAGTTATCATGTGTTTTATATGGCTTTTAAGTATTTATTTAAAAAATGTTAGTATTGTTGATCCTTTTTGGGGATTTGTTTTTGTGGTAATAGGAGTTTATTATTTTCTGGATACGGAACAAGTTGCACCAAGAAAAACAATTACGTTACTTCTTTTAACTATATGGGGTTTAAGATTAACTGCCTATTTACTTGTACGCAATTGGCATAAACCTGAAGACTTTAGATATCAACAGTTTAGAAAAGATTATGGAGCAAAGAGATATTGGTGGTTTAGTTTTTTTCAAGTTTTTTTACTTCAGGGTATATTACTCTGGATTATTTCAGCACCAATACTAAGTATTCACTATTTTTCAACTGAAAAAGAACTAAATATTATAGATTATTTGGCAATACTCACCTGGATTATAGGTTTTATATTTGAAGTATTTGGTGATTATCAGTTAATGAAATTTAAATCAAAACCAGAAAATAAAGGTAAATTATTAACTACAGGATTATGGAAATATACCAGGCATCCTAATTATTTTGGAGATGCCGCAATTTGGTGGTCGTTTGGATTATTTTGTATTGCTACCGAAAGTTATTTACCCTTAATTGGCTGTCTTGTTATGACACTACTACTTTTAAAAGTTTCAGGAGTTTCATTGCTAGAACAAACATTAAAAAAAACAAAACCTGGATACCAGAATTATATTGATAAAACATCGAGTTTTTTTCCCTGGTTTCCGAAAAAAACCATTAAATAGTTATGTATATATCAAAAAATATTTGGTTAATATTGTTCATTTTTTGGGGACTTCCTCTAACTTTTTATCGCAGTAAATTTCGAAAAATAGTGTACCAAACCAATAGCTGGATTATTAATATAAAACCCGTTTTTTTAAAAGAAATAAAAGCTTTATTTGGAAATATGTACCCATCTAATGTTACTTATATTAGGTTCAGAAACTTTTACAGAGCTTACCTTATAATTTATCTTCTGCTTTTTATAAGCTATCTGATATTTAAGTAACCCTTAACTGTATAATAAAAGCTGCTATATTCTAGATGAGAACATTTATTTAAACTGGTTAAAACGAGTTTTAAAAATTTTTAGAATTAATTATATTTCATAATATACTTCATCAAACGGAACTCTAAACCTTGGACCATAAACCCCTTTATCATCTCTTATTCCACATCCAATCACCATAGTGATTTCAGCACTTGAAGGAAGGTTTAAAATTCTTTTTATCCTTAACGAATCAATACCTTCCATAGGACAAGTATCATAGCCAATGGCAGCCATACTTACCATAAAGTTTTCAGCAGCTAATCCAGCAGTTTTATGAGCCACAATTCGCATATCACTCACTCGGGTTTGCCTGTATGTAGGTCTAAACAACCCTATGATTTGAAAAATAATATATTTGATAAAACCAAAAATACCTAAAAAATCTATGTAAATAGTTGGTATTAATTTACTGTAATAACCCATAGCCATTTTTTTACGTTTCAAATCTTGTTTACTGAGTCCTTCTTTATCATAAACCTTACTCAAAAAATCTAAATTGGCTTTAGCTCGTTTTCGCCACAAATCTTTACGAGCGACAATAACAACCAGTTGTTGCGCTGTTTTTGCAGCGGTTTGGTTTAAACAAGCCTCTGCCATTTTGCCTAAAGTTTCTTTATTAGTAATATGATAAAACTCCCAAAGCTGAAGATTGCTGCTGGTTGGAGCTAATGAAGCATTAACCAGGCATTTTTTTACTTTCTCAGAATCTAAGGATTCATTTGTATATACTCTCACTGATCGTCTGTAAGCAATAGCTTCTGACACTGTTTTTTCCATATTTTTCTATAGTAAAATTTAAAAAATAAAGTTCATTTACGCTGAAATACCAAAATGGTAACCAATGGTCTAATATATCTATTGGTTATGAGTTAATTGTTTGATACAAATTCAAATGTAAGTATAAATTATATATAGTTAAAGTTAGTGATAGTTTATTTAAATCTTATTTTCATAAAGAGAAAAGACCGTTTTTAAATCTCCAGAATATGTATCTAGTACTATTTTTTAACAATTTTCTGAAGCATTCCAACAAGTTCTTCTGGGGCAGACCACTGCGGATTATGATCTGCTTCTAACTGCAAAACCGTCCATTCTTTTTTTGTTGCTCGCTCAGCCTGAGAGAAGAAATCATCTTCTTTTGCATCCTTCCCTTTATCTACAGTAAGAATATATGTACTTGGAATTTCTAATCTCATTGGATTAGTAAGACTAATATCATCAATCAATGTTAGAGCTGGATGTGGTACGCTTTTCGGAGGAGTTTTTCCTTCTTGAAGCCACTCAGGAATTATAAGGCCATTTTCTATTTTCATTGAAGAATCAATCTTAGTGCCAGTCATAGAAACTGCACTTTCACCATCTTCAGGAAGCAAGGCATCAATATAAATAAGTTTTCTTATTCTCTCGGGAATTCTATCAGCTACTCCGGTAACAACCATTCCTCCATAGCTATGGCCAACCAAAATTACATCGTTCAAATCTTCATATAGTATTGTGTTTACAATGTCTAAAATATGAGTATCTAAAATGATATTTGAGGAAGCTAAATGAACTCGATTACCAAGTCCAGTTAATGTAGGACGATAAACAATGTTGCCAGATTCTGTTAAAAGTGAACCGATATTTTTAAATCCCCATCCCCCTCCTGTCATACCATGAACAAAAACATAAACAGGCTTAGTTGTAGATTGTGATTGCATTGTTTCATATGAAATAGCAGCAATAAATAGAATTAAAAGTGTTTTATAGTACTTCATTATTATTTGTTTTTTGAATGTTTATAAAGAAATTCATTAACTCACAACGGTTTGATATAACAGTTGTTTACGGTCTAAATATAATTAAATTTTTGGTTAATTACTTACTTCAGTAATTCCAAATGATTTGATTCTGCAACGTGTAAGGACGTAATTTTATTTTCTTCAAATATTTTAATGATTGACTACTATAATTTTAAATAACTATTATTGCATATAAATTTATATTGGTATTTTTTAAGAATTAATAATCGAAAGTGTTACATATTAATAAATGTTAAAAATATTTTATACTATTACAGCTTTTCAGCTATTATTTTTTGGACTTGTGGTTATTACTTCAAAAAACAAAAAACAATTCCATTATTGGATGTCAGCATTTTTATTTATTCAGTCTATTGTTTTCACTTTAACTGTTGGTCGTTGGCATTATAATGTTATTCCTGATACTCACTTTTTTAAGCTATTAAAAGTTTTATTTGAATATTCTCTTAGCCCAGTATTTTATGTTTTTGTTGTTAAGGCTACACAGCAACAGATTCAATTAAATCCAAAAAAGATTTTTTTGGCAATCCCTTTCGTAATTGGTTTAATTTTTCTGTACCTACCTCAATCATTGTGGGCTAAGTATTGGTTGGAATTTCATACAATACTAACAATTAATTTTTATAGTCAGGCGATTTTCTTTTTTTTATTATCCTTAAAGAGTTATAAAACCTATGAGGTCAACATGAAAAACTATTTAACTCAGGATTATTTTCAAAGTATAAAACTTCTGAGGCTGGTTCTTATGTGGTTTATCATCATATTGGTCATAGGATTAATTAGTAATTTTATTCGAATACAGTTAAATTTTGGAGCTATGGCCACGACTATTAACTTAGGGATTGAAATGATCATGCTCTTTTTAATAAACGCATTCCTGTTCATAGGTGTTAAGCTTCCTCAGGAAATAATAGATATTTCTTTAGATAACGAAAATAGTGACGCCTATTATCCTGATGAAAACACTAAATATAAGAGCTCTAATTTGTCCTTAGCAGATAAAAAAAATATACTAGAAAAGCTGAACAGCACTGTAGGAGAAAATAAATACTATTTAATACCCGGCCTTACTATAAAAAAACTATCAAACAAACTTGATATTCAGTCAAAATACCTTTCACAGGTTATTAATGAGAATTTTGACCGAAATTTCTGTGATTATATTAACTCTTATAGAATTCAAGATGCGATAGACCAACTTAAAAATACTAAACAACAGGATAAAACAATACTTGAAATTTGCTATGCTGTAGGTTTTAATTCGAAATCAGCTTTTAACGATGTTTTTAAAAAACAAACGGGACAAACTCCAACAATGTATCGAAAATCACTTCACCTTAAGAAATGATTGTATTGTAGCTACGAATTATGTAAATCAATTTTTTTTCAATTAAAAATAGTCCTGATTCCTATTTCTGGACTATAATATATGAAATAACACTTATTTTTGAGGCGCTTTCTTAGCAATGTAAACAGCTAACTTTAAAATTAATAAATAACAACATTAAATTTTTTACATTATGAAAAAAACAAATTATGGGTTCTTTTTTTTATTATTAACATTAGTAGTAACTTCATGTAACAATGATAGTGATTCAAATGAACTAGTTGATGTTCCAGCAGTGTATGAAGGATGGAGCTTACAATGGAATGAAGAATTTAATGAAGCGCAGATAAATACGAATAACTGGAACTATGAACTTGGTAACGGCACAGATTATGGATTACCTATTGGTTGGGGTAATAATGAACAACAAATTTACACATCAAATAGTGAAAATTCAAGTATCGTAGACGATGAAGGTGCTTCTGTATTAGCTATTACAGCACTTCAAGATAATTCAGGAGGTTATACATCTGCTAAACTGACTACTCAAAACCTATTTAGCATGCGTTTTGGCCGTTTAGAAGTAAGGGCTAAAATGCCTAAAGGGCAAGGTCTACTTCCTGCTATTTGGATGTTAGGTGATAATAGAAGCCAGATTGATTGGCCAGGGTGTGGCGAAATAGATATAGCAGAAGTTGTTGGAAATGATCCTTCAAAATATTATTCAACTCTACATTTTACTAATGATGAAAATAAGCATGGAGAAAAGCAAAGTTCTAATCTATTGTCAGGTGCTGATTTTAGTGATTCATATCATGTTTTTTCATTAGACTGGACTCCTGAAACAATAACATTTAGTTTAGATGGCCAAGTGGGTAATCAGGTTTCCATAGAAGATGATATGAAGGAGTTTCTAAGAAGCTCATACCTAATTTTAAATGTTGCTGTAGGAGGAAATTGGCCAGGTGAACCAGATGAAACAACCATTTTCCCTCAAACAATGTATACTGATTATATTAGAGTTTATTCTAAGAATAACTTTCAAGCCCCAGAAGCTCCAGCTTTAGATATTGATGAGGAAACAGTTGGGCAAGTAATTGAAGTTGGTATAGCTGAAAGTGCTATAAAAGATAGTTTCACACATCTTGGAAGTTTGTCAGTGATTAGTTATGGACCAGGAGCGCCTGCTATCTTATCATCAGAAATTGCTGTTGATGGCGATGCAAGTTCAGTTTTTGATTTCCCAGGTGGGAATTGGGGAGGTGCCTATTTTGAGCTTGATAATCCTAAAGATATAAGCGCTTTTACGCATTTAAAATTTTCACTCAACAAGCCAGATGCCTTTGTGAATTCTGAGATTAAACTTGAAGCTGGTGCAACTAATGCTATTGTTTATTTAGCAGGTTATACTGGAACTGAACTTACTGATGGGTATGTGGAGTATACTATTCCATTAGCTGATTTCACAGGATTAGACCTTACTGGATTAACAATTCCATTTTCTATATGGAACCCTCAGGATGCCAATGATGCATTTGTTGAAGGCACAGTATTAATAGATAACATCTACTTTTCAATGTAACTAAATCAAGGTATATTATTCATTTAGTTTCTAAAGCTAATTTTAAGAATTAAAAAAAAATGTTAAGTAAAAGTATCTATATGTTTTTTATCAATATTTTCATCTTTCTATCACTTTTTTTCTTCACTTTTGTTTCTAGGCAACACTTCTTCAGGGAATGGGAATAAGATGGTTGAATTTTTTTCTGAAGCTATATTAGCCAATGTTTGGTAAAGGCGTAATTTAATTGCCGAAGGTGACTGATCAATTAATTTACCTGCTTCTAATAATTTACCTGCCGCTTGTTCTTCTGCAAGTGCTAAAATAATTCGGGCTCTTCTGGAGCGTTCAGCTTCTGCCTGATTTGCCATCATACGTCTCATATTTTCGGGTAACTGAATGTCTTTAATTTTTACATCAATAATTTCAATACCCCAATCCTTGGTTTCGTCCTCCACAATAGATTTAATATTTTTTCCCATTTCTTCCCTTTTGGATAAAATGGTATCTAACTCAACTTTTCCACAAACATCTCTTAAAGCTGCTTGAGCAAGTTGTGTAATGGCAAAATGGTACTCTTCAACTTCAAGTACAGCTTTTTCTGGATTGTCAACTTTAAAAAATACCACTCCATCAATACTACAAGGTACATTATCTTCGGTCATTACTTCTTGTGAAACAATGTTTATGGTAATTACACGAATATCAACCACCTGAACGGTTTCTACAATTGGAATAATCCATCTAAAACCGGGTTCCAGTGTTTTAATATATTTTCCAAATCTAAATTTTAATGCTCGTTTATATTCAAAAATAACACGTATTCCTCCAAGTAAAAACAATAAAATAAGAATACTAAATAATACAGGATAACTCATGGTAAAATGTTTTTTTTTAAAATTAATTAAGTACTACAAATACTATTATAAAAGTGAAGTATGGTATTTTCATATTTCAAGCTTTTAAAATCACTACATAATTAGAAAGATTTTATCTTTCTAATTAGTTATAAATCATTCTTTTAAATTTACGCATTATATACCTTTTATCAAAACATTAAATCATCTAAAAATGTAATCATAAAATTACCCACACAAAATAGGATTGATTTTTGAATACTTAATGACATCTGCTACGCTCACTTTTTTTTTAAAGTAGTACAAGTTTTTTATACCTTTAGCCCAATTTAAAACCAATACTAATGAAATTTCAATTTATTCTTATGATATTTTTATTCAGTTTATTTTCATGTAACTCAAAACAAAAGAAACCAGCCCAAAACCCATATCACATTTCCATAAATAATTTACAAGGCGAGCCTATCAATTTGGCTGATTTTAAAGGGAAAAAAATATTGTTTGTAAATGTCGCTTCAAAGTGTGGATTTACACCTCAATACAAAGGTTTACAAGAATTACACAAAATCTACAAAGAAAAATTAGTGGTAATTGGAGTTCCTTGCAATCAGTTTAGAGAGCAAGAACAAGGAAATGCCTCTCAAATTGCAGCTTTTTGTAAACAAAACTATGGTGTTGATTTTTTAATGACAGAAAAAATTGATGTTAAAGGAGAAAAACAACATCCTCTTTATACCTGGCTTACTAACAAGGAATTGAATGGTGTTAAAAACAGTAAGGTAAGATGGAATTTTCAAAAATATTTAATTGATGAAAACGGAACGTTAGTAGATTATTATTACAGTTTAACAAAACCATTGAGTAAAAAAATTACCAGTAAATTATAACAGATATTTAAACACTTATTCTTGGGAATAGACGTTTTTTTATTACTTTAGCTTAAATTATTAGCATTAACCTCTAATTTTATTAGCTAAATGAATTATCTTACTAAAAATATCAAACACTTAAGAGTTTTAAAAGGTTTAACCCAAGAACAATTTGCCGAAGAAATGAACGTTTCACGTTCAAGAATTAGCTCTTATGAAGAACATAGAGCCTCTCCTCCAATTGAATTTATAATACAACTTTCAGATTTTTTTAATATTCCAATTGATGCATTCATTAAAAATGACTTAACAAGCGCTAATGATATTTCGTTTATTGAAATAGGAAATAAAAGAGTACTTTTTCCTATTACCGTAAATAGCGAAAATGAAGATTTAATTGAATTAGTTCCTGTAGAAGCTTCTGCAGGTTATTTACGTGGTTATGCAGACCCTGAATATATTGAACATTTGAATAAAATTAAATTACCTTTTTTACCAACAGGTACACACAGAGCATTTCCCATTAAAGGTGATTCTATGCTTCCTGTAAAAAGTGGTTCTTATATTGTTGCAAAATTTATTGAAAGTGTTAACGATATAAAGGATGGTAAAACATATATTATACTTTCTAAAAGTGAAGGTATGGTGTATAAACGTGTGTTTAAACAAATTGAAGAACATAAAATGTTATTAATGGTTTCCGATAATAAGAAATACGATCCGTATTATTTACCTATGAATGATATATTGGAAATTTGGGAATTTACTTGTAGTATTAACACGCAAGAATATGACGAGCATGAACTTAAAATAAGCAGTATTGCCAGTATGCTTACACAATTAGGCGTTGAACTGAAAGAATTAGAAAAATCATTTAATTAATGTACGCTATCGTTGATATAGAAACTACAGGTCACAGCTCAAAAATAACAGATTGTAAAAGAGTAGAAAAAGCTATCAATTCCCTTAAATTTCAATCAGAAACTTTGTTATTAAAGAAACAGGACAAACAAATAACGAAATTGCATTCGTTTTAGTTTTAAATGGTACTTATAAAGGTTTTGGTTATACGAATGTAAAAAAAGAACTCCATTCTGAGAATGATTATTTTCAATTAATAGAACCACAAAAAAGACAATAATGACGTTAAACGAATTTTAAATTCGTATTTAAAAAAGAAACCTAACAACATTGAATTATTAAATAGCGATTTTATAGCTCATAATTCTTTTGATTTATTTAATTTTCAAGCATGAAAACCGCGACAGTAAAAGAACTTAAAAATGAATTATCACATAACACTCAAAGTGAATTAATTGAGTTGTGCTTACAATTGTCGAAATTTAAAAAAGAAAACAAAGAATTACTTACTTATTTATTATTTGAAAAAGGGAATGAAGAGGTATTTGTTCAAGGTGTAAAAACTGAAATTGACAAACAATTTGAAACAATTAATATCAATTCGTATTTCTACATTAAAAAAAGTGTAAGAAAAATATTGAGAATTATTAAAAAGTATATTCGTTATTCTAAAAATAAGGAAACTGAAATTGAACTACTCCTCTACTTCTGCAAAAAAATGAAAGCATTTAAACCATCTATCAAAAATCACACTGCTTTAGAAAACATTTTTAAAAGAGAGTTAATTGCTCTTGAAAAGAAAATTGCAATGGTACACGAAGATTTACAATTTGACTATGGAATAGAGTTAAATTTACTATATAATTAATTTTTAGCATCTTATTTATTATATATTTTTATATCTCTATCACCAACTCATCATAGGCCAAAAACACATTTGGCGGAAGCGTTTTCTCTACTTCTGCATGAAAACCAAGTAAATGACTAATATGCGTTAAATAAGTTTTTTTAGGATTCAATTCTTCAATTAAAATCAATGCTTCTTCCAAATTTAAATGAGAATGATGCCATTCGTGTCGTATACAGCTTAAAATTAGAACATCAATATTTTTTAATTTTTCTTTTTCTGAAGATTCTAATGATTTTACATCAGTCAAATAAGCAACCTTACCAAATTTAAATCCTAAAATAGTCAGTTTACCGTGCTTTACCTGTATTGGAGTCACTTCAAAATTTTGAAGTTTAAAAGGTTTATTACCAATTACAATAGAATGAACAGTTGGAGCCCCAGGATACCTATTTTCTTCTTTAAAGATATAATCAAATCTCTTTTTCAATACCTCAATTACATTTTTTTGAGCATACATAGGAACTTTCCCCATTTGAAAACAAAACGGGCGTAAATCATCAATTCCAAAAGTATGATCAGCGTGTTCATGAGTAATTAAAACACCGTCAATTTTACGCACATTTGCCCTAAGCATCTGGTATCTAAAATCAGGTCCGCAATCAACAACATAGGTATAATTATCCCATTCAACCAAAATGGAAACCCTTAATCGTTTATCTTTTTTATCGTCAGAAAAACAAACAGGATGAGAACAATTTATTACTGGAATTCCCTGAGAAGTTCCAGTACCTAAAAACGTAATTTTTAAACTCATTAAAAGTTTTATTAATTATTTAGATGCTACAAATATATTACTAATATAGTATCAAAATATATTAGTATATTTATTTATGTTAATTTTCTTTTAACATTGTTAAAATAATTACACAATTAACATAAATATGCGCTTTTTTCATACTTTTTTACAATCTGTTATTTTTATCAACATTTGTTCTTCATGAAAAATTTAACTTTATATTTGTTAAATAATTTTACCTCAATGAAAGGAGTCCGTTTTCTAATTAACCCTATTCAAATTTCACAGCTAATAGTCTTACAGTTAAACTTCTTTTATTTCAAAAAAAACAATTCAAATCATAAAATTTACTTTTAAAAATTAATAATCATATGAAAATAGGCATTTTAAAAGAACACAAAAAAGATGAAAGGCGTGTAGCTATTTCACCTAATATTGCCAAACAGCTCATTGATAAAGGTTTTGAAATTTTATTAGAAGATGGTGCCGGAGAATCATCCTCTTTTAAAAATTCGGATTATAAAACCATTGGAGCAAGTGTTGAAAAAAGAGGAGTTGTTTTTAAAGAAGCTACCATTCTTATAAAAATCAATCCTTTTGATAATGAAGATCTAAAATTGGTTGATAAAGGTCATATTTTAATGAGTCAGTTATTCCATATTTCAAATAAGGAATTAATTAAAGCAATTGCTGCTAAAGGTGCTACAGCATTTTCAATGGATGCTATGCCTAGAATTACAAGAGCTCAGGACATGGATGTTTTAAGTTCTCAAAATAATTTAGCCGGTTATAAAGCAGTTATTAAAGGTGCTTATGAAATGACTAAAATTTTCCCTTTAATGATGACTGCTGCTGGCACTATAACACCTTCAAGAGTGTTAATTTATGGTATTGGAGTTGCTGGCTTACAAGCTATAGCAACAGCAAAACGTTTAGGTGCAGTTGTTGAAGCAACTGACATTCGATTAGAAACAAAAGAACAGGCAGAATCATTAGGTGCCAAATTTATTACGGTAGACAATTCAGGAGAACAAGAGAGTGAAGGTGGTTATGCCAAAGAAGCTTCTGAAGATTATGCTCGCCGACAAAAAGAAGCTGTTGATGCTTCGCTATTTAAAGCTGATTTGGTAATTACGACTGCAATGGTTCCTGGAAGAAAATCGCCAGTATTAATTACTAAAGATCAAGTAAAACAAATGAAAAACGGTGCAGTTATAATCGATTTAGCGGCTGCTCAAGGTGGAAATTGTGAATTAAGTAAAATGAATAAACCTATGCTTAAACATGGTGTAAAAATATTTGGCACAACCATTGCCCCTGAAAGTGTTTCAACCAATGCCAGTGATTTATATGCTAAAAACATGTTTAACTTCTTAGTTCATTTAACTAATGAAGACTGTGAATTTAACTGGGATTTAGAAGAAGAAATTACCAATGGTACTTTAATTGTTCACCAAGGAAAAATTAAAAAAAATTAAAATTTAAAATATGAATGAATTAATAGAATTTTTACAAGATAATCTTGAATTAATATATATCCTCATATTGGCGATATTTATTGGTCTTGAACTTATTAAAAACGTTCCAACTGTCTTACATACACCACTTATGTCTGGTGCAAATGCTTTAAGTGGAGTTGTAATTGTAGGAGCTATTTTAGTAATGCTTCAATCAGACCCTGAAAATTATTTAGCTTTAACACTAGGTTTTATCGCTGTAGTACTCGGAATTATTAATGTTGTTGGTGGTTTTGCAGTTACCGACAGAATGTTACAAATGTTTAAAAAGAAAAAATCATGAATATTACATTAAGTATTATTTATTTAATAGCAACAGTAACTTTTGTTGTTGGTTTAAAAATGTTAGGGCATCCTGAAAGCGCCAAAAGAGGTAACTTAACTGCTGCTATTGGAATGGGGATTGCTATTTTGGGAACAATTTTTCTAAGTGAACGAGAAGTTCCAACTATTATTTATGTATTAATAGGATCAGCCATTGTTATTGGTGGAATTATTGGTTGGATTATTGCTATTAAAGTTGAAATGACTAAAATGCCTGAACTGGTATCCTTATTCAATGGTTTTGGTGGAGCCAGTGCTATGCTAATTGGATTGGTTGAATTTAGCAAAAATATTGGTGTGGATCAGGCTGATAAAGTTTCAGCATCAATCATAACCACTATTATAACCGCAATTACTATTGGTAGTATCACTTTTACAGGGAGTTTAATTGCTTGGGCAAAATTAAATGGGTCTATGAAAGACATTCGATTACCAAAATACAGCCTTATAAACAATTTATTATTCCTAGGTCTGGTTGCTTTTGGAGCATATATTGTATTAATGAATACCGATAGTTCAATATTAATGTACTCATTGTTACTTGCGTCATTAGTTTATGGGGTATTATTTGTAATTCCTATTGGAGGAGCTGATATGCCTGTGGTAATATCATTGTTAAACTCATTAACAGGTATTGCCGCTGCAATTACTGGTATTTTATACGGTAATATGGTAATGTTAGTTGGCGGTATTTTAGTCGGGTCTGCTGGGTTAATATTAACTTTTGCTATGTGTAAAGCTATGAATCGTTCACTTTCAAATGTTATATTTGGAGCTTTTGGTGGTAGTGATGTTGCTGCCAATAGTGGTGGTGGCAAAATTGGTGGTACAGTTAAAAAAACAAGCGCAAGCGACTCAGCAGTATTATTAAATTATTCTGATAATGTTGTAATAGTTCCTGGTTATGGTTTAGCTGTTGCACAAGCACAACATGTTATACACGAATTAGAAGAATTATTGACTAAAAAAGGTGTGAATGTAAAATATGCCATTCATCCAGTTGCAGGTCGTATGCCTGGTCATATGAACGTCTTATTGGCTGAAAGTAATGTTGACTATTCAAAATTAATTGAAATGGATGATATCAACCCTCAGTTTCCTAATACGGATGTTGTTATGGTTGTTGGCGCAAATGACGTTGTAAATCCAGCTGCACATAATGACCCAGCGAGTCCAATTTACGGTATGCCAATTTTAGATGTTGAAAACGCAAAACATATTATAGTAAATAAACGTAGTATGAAACCTGGTTACGCAGGAATAGAAAACGAACTTTTCTTCAATCAAAAAACAAATATGCTTTTTGGTGACGCTAAAGATGCGTTAACAGAATTGGTTAATGAATTGAAAAATATGTAATTCAAACTATTTTAAATAGAGAAAAGGGTGAAATTAATTTTTCACCCTTTTTTTATATGAAGATTTAGCAGTATTTACATTCAAATTTTATTAATTTTGCTACACCTAAAAAAAATACAGATGGCACTTAAATTAAAAGGAGATATTGAAATTAATGATGTACCTTCAAGCAAAGCGAAATCTTTAAAACTTAATTTAAACAAATATATTTACGGCACATTTGCTGAAATTGGCGCTGGTCAAGAAACTGTTCGTCAATTTTTTAGAGCTGGCTGTGCTTCCGGAACCATCGCAAAAGCAATGAGTGCTTATGATAAAGACTTTTCAGATGCAATTTATGGTATTGAGGATGATAGGCGTTATGTAACTGAAACACGTCTTAAAAAAATGATAACTCATGAAATTGAGTTAATGGAAGATAGGCTTAATAGAAAAAAACATCCTGGAAAAATGTTTTTTTCTTATGCAAATACTGTTACCACAATTGATTTTGCAAAAAAATTTAAAGGTCATGGATGGATTGGAATAAAATTTCAGCTCGATCCATTAGAAAAATACAATGAAATAATTCTTCATGTTAGGTTTAAAGAAACTGATGCTAAATTACAGCAAGAAACATTAGGAATTATGGGTGTTAATTTGATTTATGGAGCTTTCTACTTACACAACAAACCTAAAGAATTATTAAAATCATTATATGACAATTTGCATACTATTCAAATTGAAGTAGACATGATAAACTTTTCTGGTCCACGATTTTCATATGTAGATAACAGACTTATGAGTCTGCTGTTAGTTAAAAATGGTTTTACAAATGCAGTAATGTTTGGATCTGATGGAAATAACTTATTGCCTGCGCAACAACTGTTCAAAGCTAATATTCTTGCTCTAAGAGGAAGTTTTAGACCTGTTACAAAAGTAAATATGGACATGTTCAAATCGGCTAAAAACCTTTTCCTTCAAGAAAAAAAAGTGGATGAAAAAAATTCAAAATTTATTTTTGAAATTTCACTAACTAACCTACTTTCTGAGGGAGAAATTGATGAGAGAGATTTTTTAGACAGAGCAGAACTATTATGTTCTTTAGGATTAACTGTAATGATTACCAATTTCAAAGAGTATTACAAGCTAATTGAATATTTTTCAGAATATACCAAAGCACGGTTAGGCTTGGCAATGGGTACACAAAGTTTTATCCAAATATTTGATGAAAAATACTACCGAAATTTAAGTGGTGGAATTTTAGAAGCTTTTGGAAAATTATTTTTTAAAGATTTGAGAGTATACCTGTATCCAACAAAAGATATTGCTACCGGTCAACTTAAAACCAGTGAAAATTTAAAAGTACATCCTCGTATGAAAGAATTATATAAATTCTTCAAATACAATGGAAAAGTAGTTGATATTAAAGATTATAATCCTGATTATTTAGAAATTTACGCTCGTACAATCTTAAATATGATTGCAACTGGAAAAAATGGATGGGAAGAAATGCTGCCTGAAGGAATAGCTGAAACTATTAAAAATCATCGATTGTTTGGGTATTCGCGAAGAAGATTTCTCGAATAAGTTTCTTTTTTTGTAATTCTTTTAAACCTTCAGTACATTTATTTGTCTAAACTAAAATTAGTTACGTGATAGATGAAAATCAATTAGTTTCTTTACTTAAAAATAGTAAAACTCAGGAAAAAGCATTTCGCAATTTGATTTCGCTCTATAAAGAGCGTATTTACTGGCATATACGTAAAATTGTTTTAAATCATGAAGATACTGATGATATACTTCAAAATACATTTATAAAAGTTTTTAAAAACATTCATTCGTTTAACGAAGAAAGTAAACTTTATACCTGGATTTATAGAATTGCCACAAATGAAGCAATTACCTTTATCAATAAAAAAGCCAAACAACGCCAAGTTGACTTGAGTGAATTACAGACACAAATGACTCATAATTTACAACAAGACGAACTTTTTAATGGAGAAGAAATTCAATACATTTTACAAAAAGCTATAATTACTCTACCTCAAAAGCAGCAATTGGTTTTTAATATGAAATATTTTGATGAAATGAAATACCAAGAAATGTCTGAAATTTTAGACACATCAGTCGGAGCGCTTAAAGCATCTTACTTTCATGCTGTCAAAAAAATTGAAAAATATATTAAGGCTTATTAAACTATTTATTTTTTAATAAGTCAAAAAGTTAGTAATGAATAAAAAAGAAATCCATAAAATAGCGCCAATACTAAGCGAAATTTCTCATTTAGGGGCAGGTTTTGATGTTCCAAAAAACTATTTTGCAGCACTCGAGGAAAAACTTGTTTCTGAAATGAATATTCAAAGTTTTCAGAAAAAATCTAAAAAAAATAATTTTCAAGTTCCACCAACTTATTTTGATGAAATTGAAAAAAAAGTTATTTCAAAATTAAAAGTTGAATCTTTTGGTAAGAATGCGAATAAAAAAATGCCTGAAAATTATTTTGATACTTTAGAAGATCGAATTACTCAAAGAATAGATAATAGGCCGAAAGTAATTTCATTAAAATCCAGGCTTTTAAAAGTGGTATTCCCACTAACAATTGCAGCATCATTGCTGCTAATTTTTACTTTATCAAACAATTCAAAATCAGTTACTTTTGATTCTATTGCAACAAATGATATACAAAACTGGATTGATGAAGGGAATTTAGAGTTGGATGCTTACAATTTGGCTACTATTTATAATGACATTGAACTAGATGAAAGTTATTTTGGTGCATCAATTAGTGATAATGAACTACAAGAATATTTAGATTTAGACACTATTGAACAACTTATATTAGAAAATTAAAAACAGCAACATGAAAAAAACACTACTCATACTATTCGTTTTAATGTTCTCAATAAACAGTGTGCAATCACAGAGAATGAACAAAGAACGAATAAAACTTTTAAAAACTTCATATTTGACCGAGGCTCTAGACTTATCAAGTGATGAAGCAGAAAAATTTTGGCCTATTTACAACAAGTATTCTAATAAAATTCAGAAGTTGAAATTTTCTTTGGAGGGCGGAATGATTAGAAATATTAAACAAGCCGGTGGTATTGAAAATATTTCAGAAAGTGATGCCCAAAAATTAATAGCTACAACTATAACTTCAGAACAACAAATTACTGAATATAAAACTGAAATGTTAAATAAATTATCCAATATTATTTCAGCAAAAAAGCTTTTAAAACTTCACAAGGCTGAACGCGACTTTAACAGAAAGTTATTACATGAATTTGGAAAAAGAAGAAGATTGCAAGGGAAATAAAATAAGTTTATAAACTTTAAATCTTTTAGATAAACAAAAAGGGTAACTAAAAAATTAGTTACCCTTTTCTAAAGTACATTCGCCAGCCATAGCTAGTGTACCGTTTTTTACAAGCTATTTAAACTAGCTTTAATAGTTTCAATTTTTGCCAAAGCATCAGATTCTTTTTTACGTTCGTTTGCAATAACCTGCTCTGGGGCATTGTTCACAAAACGCTCGTTACTCAACTTCTTTTGAACAGATTTTAAGAAACCCTCATTGTATTTTAATTCTTCTTCCAGTTTAGCTTTTTCAGCTTCCACATCAATAGCATCACCCATTGGAATAAAATACTCATTTGATTTTACTCTAAAACTCAATGCTCCATCTACTTTCTCGCCCACATAATTAAGGGATGACAAGTTACCTAATTTTTCAATAACAGCATCAAAATCTTTACTTACAGTATCATTATTTAATACTGAAAAATCAATCTTATTTTTAAATGCAATATTTTTGTCTTTTCGTATGTTTCTAATTCCTGATATAACTTCAGAAGCCACTTTAAAATCCGCAATCAAAGATTTGTTCACATTAACCATTTTTGGATATGCTGCTATAATTAAAGCCTCCTCAGGAGTTCTATCTGAAATATGCTGCCAAATTTCTTCAGTTAAAAATGGCATAAATGGATGTAATAACTTTAAATTATCTTCTAAAAATTCAATTACTCTTTTCAATGTTTTTTGATCAATTGGTTGCTGATAAGCAGGTTTTACCATTTCTAAAAACCAAGAAGAGAAATCGTCCCAAATTAATTTGTAAATACTCATTAAAGCCTCACTAATTCGGTATTGATCAAAAGATTTCTCTAACTCTGCTAATGTTTGCTGAAACTTAGCTTCATACCAATCAATAGCAATTTTTGCTGATTGCGGTTGTTCAATTTCTGAAGAAACTTCCCAACCTTTTATCAATCGAAATGCATTCCATATTTTATTCGAAAAATTACGTCCTTGTGCACACAAATCTTCATCAAAAAGTAAATCGTTTCCGGCAGCAGAACATAATAACATTCCTACACGAACACCATCTGCTCCATATTTTTCCATCAATTCAATTGGATCTGGAGAATTTCCTAGCGATTTAGACATTTTTCTACCTTTACCATCACGAACAATTCCTGTAAAATATACATTAGAAAAAGGTTTTTCGTCTCTGAATTCGTATCCTGCAAAAATCATACGCGCCACCCAAAAGAAAATAATATCAGGTCCCGTAACCAAATCGTTAGTTGGGTAGTAGTATTCAATTTCTTCGTTATCAGGGTTTCTAATTCCATCAAAAACAGAAATTGGCCATAACCAAGAGGAAAACCAAGTATCTAATGCATCTGGATCCTGAGTTAAATCATTCGTTGTTAATTCTTGATTTTTTGTTTTAGCTTTAGCTTTCTGAAGAGCTTGCTCAATAGTTTCGGCAATAACATAATCCTCTACTCCATCACCATAAAAATAAGCCGGAATTTGATGTCCCCACCATAACTGTCGAGAAATATTCCAATCTCTTATATTTTCTAACCAATGACGATACGTATTATTATAATGTTTTGGAAAAAACTTAACTTCTTCATCTTCCAAAACAGCTTTTAATGCTGGTTTTACAATGGTATCCATTTTTAAAAACCACTGAGCTGAAATTTTAGGTTCAATAACTACTTTTGTTCTTTCAGATGTACCTACTTTATGCATATGTTGTTCAATTTTCACTAAACAACCCAATTCTTCCAATTCTTTGGTAATTTCTTTACGAACAACGAATCGATCTTTTCCTTCATAATGCAATCCGAAAGAATTCAGAGTAGCATCGTCATTAAAAATATCAATAACTTCTAAGCTGTGCTTTTCACCTAAAACCTTATCGTTTTGATCGTGTGCAGGTGTTACTTTTAAACAACCTGTACCAAACTCAATATCAACATAATCATCTTCAATAATAGGAATTACTCTATTAACAATTGGCACAATAGCCTTCTTGTCTTTTAAATGCGTAAAACGTTCATCATTTGGATTGATACATATTGCTGAATCACCTAAAATAGTTTCAGGACGTGTAGTTGCAATCGTTAACACATCATCACTTCCTTCAATTTTATAATTTAGATAATATAAATTTCCTTGTTTTTCTTCAAAAATTACTTCTTCATCAGACAAAGTTGTTTTCGCAGAAGGATCCCAGTTTACCATTCTATAACCACGGTAAATTAATCCTTTTTTGTATAAATCAATAAACACTTTGTTAACAGCTTCACTTAAATCAGCATCCATAGTAAACTTTGTACGTTCCCAATCACAAGAAGCACCAAGCTTTTTTAACTGCTCTAAAATAATTCCACCATGTTCATCGGTCCAATCCCAAGCATGCTTTAAAAATTCATCGCGAGTTAAATCTGATTTTTCAATACCTTGTTCCTTTAATTTAGCAACAACTTTAGCTTCTGTAGCAATAGATGCGTGATCAGTTCCCGGCACCCAACAAGCATTTTTACCTTTTAAACGTGCTCGTCTAATTAATACATCCTGAATAGTATTATTTAACATATGTCCCATATGTAAAACCCCAGTAACGTTTGGAGGTGGAATTACTATAGTGTAAGGTTCTTTTTCATTTGGTGTAGAATGAAAAAAATTATTTTTCATCCAGTAATCATACCATTTGCCTTCTACATCCTTCGGGTTATATTTTGTTGCTAAACTCATTCTTGGTCTAATATTTGTAAACTAATTTGCAAATGTACAATTATCAGTCTTAAGATAAAATATTTTGAAAGCATAAAAAAATAATTAACTTTACACTTTAAATGAAATAATTATGAAAAGAATAGTTGCCCTTTTATTTATTGGTTTTTTAGCACTTTCAATAAATGCACAGGAAAAAAAACAACCTACCAAAGTTGTTGATCCAAATGCGCCTGCATTTGAATTTGTTACCGATGTAATTGATTACGGAAAAATTAAACAAAATGCTGATGGTGTTCGTGTTTTTAAATTCAAAAATGTTGGAAAATCTTCTTTGATAATTAATCGTGTACAATCAAGTTGTGGATGTACGGTTCCAAAAAAACCTACAGAACCAATTGAACCGGGTGAAACAGGAGAAATTGAAGTAAAATATGCAACAAATAGAGTTGGTGGCTTTTCAAAAACAATTACAGTATATTCTAATGCTAATGAAAAAGTAAAAAGACTTAGAATTAAAGGTATTGTTGCAAAACCTGAATCACCAATTATAAAACAAAAATCTGCAATATCATCTTAATTTATTTTTAATAAGATTAAAAAAAACCGAGTCAATTGATTCGGTTTTTTTATTCTAAAATATTTTGAAGATAAAACTTAAATCAATGGTGTTGTCCGTAACATTCAACTACTAATGAACAACTGAGGACTTCCCTTAAAAAATTAAATAAAATAGTAGACCCAACTTCTGAATCAAGAATAAAATTAAATTCGTTCCCATTAATTTCAACAGAAAAAACCATTAAATTACTTAATAATTTAAAATTTATAGATTGTTTTTTAATCTGATAGAAAACTTAAAAATAACCCTGAGAATAACTATCCCAAGGCAAACTCAACGTTAAAAACAAAAAGATAATATCAAGAAGACTTTTTTTAAAAACTACTATTTAACAATATGTAACTACAAAATACACATTCATATACCTAATAATTAAGATAAATTTAACCATTAATATTTTACTGAAAATTTACCGATATCTAATTTTTTTTTGTCAATTTTGCTGTATTATTATAACACACATCGTTGATATGCCAAAAATTTCAAATAAAGGTTTAAATATGCCTGAATCACCAATTAGAAAATTGGTTCCTTATGCTGAGAAAGCTAAGAAAAAAGGTGTTGAAGTATTTCATTTAAATATTGGTCAACCAGATATTAAAACTCCTGATTGTGCACTTGAAGCAATCAAAAATAATACTGTTGAAGTGTTATCTTATTCTCGCTCAGAAGGATCAGAAGAATACCGTCAAAAAATCGCAAGTTATTATGTAAATAATAATATTAATGTAACTGCTAATGAAATTATTGTTACTACTGGTGGATCTGAAGCATTATTATTTGCTTTAGGAAGTATTACTGATCCAGGTGATGAGATAATTATTCCAGAACCTTTCTATGCAAATTACAACGGTTTTTCAACTGCTTCAGGTGTTAATATAGTTCCAGTAATTTCAAAAATTGAAGACAATTTTGCATTGCCTCCTATTACGGAATTTGAAAAATTAATTACACCTAAAACCAAAGCAATTTTAATTTGTAATCCTGGTAATCCAACAGGCTACTTATACTCGAAAGAAGAAATTGAAAAATTGGCAACCATTGTAAAAAAACATGATTTATTTTTAATTGCCGATGAGGTTTATCGTGAATTTGTTTACGACAGAGCTGAACATCAATCGGTTTTAAGTGGATTCGGTTTAGAAAATAATGCTATAATTATTGACTCTGTTTCTAAACGCTACAGTATGTGTGGAGCTCGTATTGGCTGTCTGGTTTCAAAAAACAAAGAGGTTATAAATACAGCACTTAAATTTGCTCAGGCCAGATTAAGTCCGCCAACATTTGCTCAAATTGCCAGTGAAGCTGCTCTTGAAACTCCACAATCCTACTTTAATGAAGTTATAGTAGAATACAAAGGCAGAAGAGATATATTAATTGAAGAATTATCTAAAATTAATGGTGTAAAAGTTGCCAAACCAATGGGGTCATTTTATTGTGTTGCTGAACTTCCAATAGATGATGCCGATAAATTTGCACAATGGATTTTAGAAGATTTCAGCTTAAATAACCAAACAGTTATGGTTGCACCGGCTGCCGGATTTTATTCAACTAAAGGTATTGGAACAAAGCAGGTTAGAATTGCTTATGTACTAAAAAAAGAGCATTTAATAGAGGCCGTAACAATTTTAAAAGAAGCAATAGTTAAATACAACTCTTTATAATTGAACATTCAAAATAATATATCGTTAAAAAAATATAATACGTTTGGTATTCAAACTATAGCTAAACGTTTTATTCAAGTAAATTCTACCAAAGAATTAAAGGAGTTATTACTTATTGAAAAAGATATATTTTTAATAGGTGGTGGAAGTAATATATTGCTTACAAAAGATATTGAAAAATTAGTAGTTAAACTTGATTTAAAAGGAATTATAATAAACGAAACTCCTGACAATTACGTTTTCGTAACTGCTGAAGCCGGCGAAAACTGGCATGATTTTGTAATATGGTGCATATCTCAAAATTATGGAGGGCTCGAAAATTTATCACTAATCCCAGGAAATGTTGGTACTTCACCTATTCAAAATATTGGTGCTTATGGTGTTGAAATAAAAGATACTTTTCAACAATTAGAGGCTATTGAAATTGAAACAGGTAAGATCAAGATTTTTACAAATGAAGAATGTAAATTTGGATATAGAAATTCAGTGTTTAAAAATGAATTAAAAGGAAAATATATTATTACCAATGTTACTTTTAAATTGACTATAAACAAACATCAATTAAAAAGTTCATACGGAGCAATTAAGTCAAGTTTAAAAAATATTGAGAACCCAACTATAAAAAATATCTCTGATGCCGTAATAGCTATTAGACAAAGAAAACTTCCTGATCCTGCTAAAATTGGAAATAGCGGCAGTTTTTTTAAAAACCCTATAATTTCAAAAGAAATTTTTCAGAAAATTCAAAAGGAGTATATTAACATACCGCACTATATAGTTTCAGATAATGAAATTAAAATTCCGGCGGGTTGGCTAATTGAACAAAGTGGTTTTAAAGGCAAGCGTTTTGGCGATGCTGGTGTACATGAAAAACAAGCACTTGTTCTAGTAAATTATGATAAGGCAACAGGACAGGAAATCTATGACTTAGCAAAAAAAATTCGGGAAACCATTAAAACAAATTTCAATATTGACTTGGAATATGAAGTGAATGTTATTTGAAAAGTTGAATTAGTTGATTAAACCTATTAAAACCTTAATAACTGCATCAATCTCTTCTATTGTGTTTAACTTACTAAACGAAAAACGTACTGAAGTTTTTAAAGCTTCCTCATCATTTAAAAGTTCATTTAATACATGAGAACCATTGTTGCTTCCACTTTGACAAGCACTACCTCCTGAAACTGCAATTCCTTTTAAATCAAGATTAAACAACAACATTGAAAAGTCTTTTGGAAAACGTGCATTTAAAATAATATAACTGCTATTTATTTCATTTTCAGAGTTACCATTGAATAAAATACCTTTAAAATTAGCTTTTAACTCATTAATAAAATAGGTTTTTAAATGTTGAATTTGATTAGTTTCAATTTCTAAATTTTTATAAGCAATACTCAATGCTTTTTCCATTCCTAAAATGTTATGCACATTTTCAGTACCCGCTCTTGCTCCTCTTTCCTGCTCACCTCCTAGCAACATTGGTTGAATTCCAATTCCATTTTTTATATAAGCAAATCCAACTCCTTTAGGGCCATGAAATTTATGAGCACTGGCCGCAAAAAAATCTATAGGGGTTTCCTGTAAATTTATTTTAAAATGTCCAACAGCTTGTACCGCATCTGAATGAAAATAAGCGTTATTTTCATTACATAAATCAGTTACTTTTTGAATATTTAACAAATTCCCTATTTCATTATTTACATACATGAGACTTACTAATTTTTTTTCATCATTTTCACCTAAAAATGCCTCTAACTGCTCATAATCAACATCACCAAATTCATTTAAATTCAACCATTTAACAGTAATATTATATTCTTTTGCAATAAATTCAATAGTATGTAATACAGCGTGATGTTCAATTTTAGACGAAATAATTGTGGTCACCCCTAAATTTACAACGGCATTTTTTAGTATTAAATTATCGGCCTCGCTACCTCCTGCTGTAAAAACAATCTCATTAGAGTTCGCATTAAAATGCTTTGCTATATTTTTACGAGCAGTTTCAACCATAGCTTTGGCTTTTCTACCTATTTGATGTGTTGACGAAGGATTACCATATATAGTACCCATTACATCTGAAACAGTTTTAATAACTTCAGGTAATATTGGTGTTGTAGCGGCATTATCTAAATAAATTGTGTCCATGAATTTACAATTTTTAGTTGTCATAAAAGAATCAATTAAATTAAATCAAATCTTTTCCCGTAGCTAGAATGTTAAAATTTGAAAGCACTCAATTAATAATGAACAAAAGTATTAAAATAAATGATTTCAAATACCGTTGAGTCTTTTTTAATATTATTTTTGCATTGAACAAATTTTCAACAAGGAAGTATCCATATCAAATTCTCGACACAATAAGGGAATGATTTTTACAGGATATTCTACGTGAACATGAGTAAATAATAAAATTAAACATATGAAAAACCTATTAATATTTTTTGTTGCAACATTATTTTTATCTTGTAATGATGGTGATTTTGATATTCCTGCATTTGATTTTGAAACTAAAGTAACTACGTGTGGAGAATTTGTATTGTATAGAACAAACCAGGATAAAACTGAAGTAATTGTACTTACTATAGATAATGATGTTTTAGGTACTGAAATAGGAGAAGAATCAATTAATTTATCTTCAACAGCAACTATAATTTACCGTGTTTTTGATGAAGGAATTGGGTCATCATATTTTTGTCAAGATATTCCTCCAACTTCACCTACTGTATTAAAAGAATTAAATGCAGAAGATGGAACTATTTATATAACTACTTCTGAAGGTACAACAAATGGATATAGATACAATATAGTAATTAATGATTTGGTATTTATAGATGGTAAAGAGCGAATTTCTTTTACTTCTTTTGATTTTGGTGAATTAGAAATTGAAGGTTAATTTCTTTTTGTATTTTGCAATATATATACTTCTGTTGCTCCTAAACCATATTTTTTAAATGAAGCAGCATACCATTTAACTGGATATTTTCTAAATAAATAATCAAGTTCTGTTTTTAACACTCCTACTCCTACCCCATGAATAAAAATTACTTTAGGAATTCTATTTCTAATTGCAAATTCAAGTTTATTTTTTGCAGTATCAATTTGAATATTAAGTAAATCAAAATTATCTAATCTTCTCCAAGATTCTGTTAATTTTTCAATATGTAAATCTACTTCCATTGGAGGTAATTTTTCAAGCTTTCCATCAGTTTTGAATTTATATTTTTTAGGTTTTTCAATATCTATAGTTTTATGCAACAACTCTTCATTTGAAATATCACTGTATTTGGATAATTCCGATTGATTTTCTTTAATAAGTACAATTTCATTTTGAAAAAATTCAAATGGAAAACCATCAGCACCCTCAATAACTACTTTGTCATTTATAATTTTAATAATGTTTCCTTTTATAACATCATCAATCACAGCCACATAATCACCTATTTTTAAACTCATTAATTTTAATTATTTATTAATTTTGAATCTAATCCTTTGAAAAGATAAAAGTACTGCTTTTAAACAAAAAAAAAGATTCATTCTATATCAATAAAATCAAAGGATTATTTTTGTATTTTGCTTATAATATATGAATTTTAATACTTCAAAAAAACAATTTATAAGACAACACTGTCACTACTAATAACTTTAGCATTCCTTTATCTTTATGTAAATCCTACCTCTGTAAATTTATTAGAGCAATTGTTTCTTTAATAGTTGGAACTGTATTATCACATAACACTATTAAAACTAATTCTAAATTTAGAATATAAAAATTATGAAAACTTCTATATAACAAAAGAAACAATTTTTTTGATTTAAAAAATTGTTTCTTTTTGATTTTGTATTATTTTTTTTGAATATTTCTATTCAAATTCAGTATCCATTTTTATATAATCTAAAAATTCAAGTTTTATAGAATTTTCTTTAAATTTTCCTCCAAATTCTGAAGTTACTGTGCTACTCACAGTGTCTCTTACCCCTCTAGAATTAACACACAAATGTTTTGCATCTATTACACAGGCAACATCTTCAGTTCCTAATGCTTCCTGTAAAGCCTGAACCACCTGCATTGTTAATCGCTCCTGTACTTGCGGACGTTTTGCAAAATAATCAACAATTCTGTTCATTTTTGATAATCCTATTACATGTCCATTTGAAATATAAGCTACATGAGCTCTACCAACAATTGGTAATAAATGATGTTCACAAGTAGAATAAACAGTTATATTTTTCTCTACCAACATCTCACCATATTTATAATTATTATCAAACGTGGATAATTTTGGTTTGTTTGCTGGATTTAAACCAGCAAACAACTCATTAACAAAAGCTTTAGCTACTCTTCTTGGTGTACCTTTTAAGCTATCGTCTTCTAAATCCATACCTAATGTATCTAAAATATCTCGAACACTATTTTCAATTCGATTTCGTTTTTCCTCATTTGATATTTCAAAAGCATCACCTCTTAACGGTGTTTTTGCCGAAGAACCAATGTGGTTATCACCTATTTCATCTAATTTATGTGTCATTCCTTTTTTCCCTTCAAACATTTTCGTTATTTCTAAGCCTGCAAATTTACAACTTTGTTTTAAGTTATTTAATGATTTTAACTAATTCTTCCATACTACAAACTTGTTGTTCACTACTTTGCATATTTTTTAATGTATAATTTTCGTTTTCAACTTCTGAATCTCCTGCTAAAACAACATATTTAATTTCTCTACGATTTGCATAATTCATTTGCTTTTTCATTTTAGCGGCATCAGGATATAATTCAGATTTTATGCCAATAGACCTTAGTATTTGTATGGTTTTCATACAATAAGCAGCTTCACTTTCACCAAAATTTATAAACATTACTTTTGGTTTAGGTAACTCTACAGCCTCGAATAAATTTAATTCTTCTAAAACTAAATAAATTCTATCCAAACCAAAAGATATTCCTACACCACTTACATCTTTCAAACCAAAAATTCCCGTTAAATCATCGTATCTTCCACCACCACCAATTGAGCCAATTTTAACAGTATTAGGAGCTGAAACTTCAAAAATTGCCCCAGTATAATAATTCAATCCACGAGCCAAAGTAACATCAATAGTCAAGTTAGCACTTTGCAATCCCAATTTTTCAATATTATTGATTACAAAACGTAAATCATTTATTCCTTGTATTCCTTCTTGTGAATCTGAAAGCATTTCAGCAAGTTGATTTAATTTTTCTTGGTTTGTTCCATTAAAACTAAATAATGGTTGCACTTTATCAATAGCGTTTTGTGAAATTCCTTTTGAAAGCATTTCAGTAATAACACCTTCTTTTCCTATTTTATCAAGTTTGTCTAAAGCAACCGTAAAATCAATTAACTTATCTTTTTCTTCAATAATTTCAACTATTCCGGCTAAAATTTTACGATTATTAAGCTTTATAGTCGTACCAAAAAGGTTTAACTTACTAAAAACAGCATCATACATTTGAATAAATTCAACTTCTTGCCATAACCCTTTACCTCCAACAACATCGGCATCGCATTGATAAAACTCTCTAAATCTACCTTTTTGTGGCCTGTCAGCACGCCACACTGGTTGAATTTGGTAACGTTTAAAAGGAAATACAATATCATTTTGATGTTGAACTACATACCGTGCAAACGGCACTGTTAAATCGTAACGCAAAGCCTTTTCAGAGATTTTTGAAGTTATCTTTACACTTTCTTTACCTATTAGTAGCGACTCATCTACTTTTTTAAGGTAATCACCCGAATTTAAAATTTTAAAAATCAGACGGTCTCCTTCTTCACCATATTTCCCCATTAATGTTGATGAATTTTCAAAAGAAGGAGTTTCAATAGGTTGAAATCCATATACTTCGAAAACATCTTTAATAGTAGAAAAAATATAGTTTCTTTTTGTTACTTCAACAGGTGAAAAATCACGTGTTCCTTTTGGTATGCCAGGTTTTTGTGCCATTTTTTAAAATTAAAGTGCAAATATCTTAAATTTAAAAAACTAATTAAAGTTTTTCTAACATTCATTTTCCTTTTAACAATAGAAGAAGATTAATTTAAGTGTTTTTTGGTTTGATTATATTTTAATAAAAACGTACTTATTTTATAACAAGCCGGAATCAATACTACAACTTTCATCTTTATTTATATTTTATGTGCAAACGTTTCAATCTATTTATACTTGCATTCAACTCAAAACCTAGCAATAAAATAATTGAGTTTATCCAAACAAATAGCATCAAAACTAATAATGTTCCTATTGATCCATACAACTCATTATAAGTGGCGAATTTTAGCACATAAATTGCAAATAATCTAAACATTACAATGGTTAAAATTGTTGTTAAAACAGAACCTGGAGTAAAAAAATAGCTGTGCTTTACCTCTTTTGTACCATATTTATATAAAAATGAAACTGAAATAAATACTAAGAGTACAAATAGTAAAAATCGTCCTTTTTCAATCCAAAAGAACTCATCTTCTAACCAGCCTTTTGCTTTTAAGTTTCCTATTCCAATTTCAAAATATACGGCAACAGCAACTGTAATTAATAATATGAAAGACAGTATAATTCCCATACCCATTGAAATAAAATATTGCCTTAAAACACTCCTCATTTCTTTAATATGATATGAATATTCAAACCCACCAAGTATGGCATTTACGCCGTTGGTCATTAAAAAAACAGAGGCTATAAAACCAAAAGAAAGTAACCCTCCATATCGGTTATTTGCAATATCCTGAATTACTTCACCAACAGCTTCCCAAGTATTTGGAGGGAGTAACCTTTCAAACATTAATAAAAAATCAGCTTGAAAATTTTCAATTGGAACGAATGGAATCAACGTAAGAATAAATAAAATAAATGGAAACAATGCCATAAAAAAACTGAATGCAATTCCGCCAGCACGCGAGGTTAATGCTCCCTTTACAATTCCAATGATGTACATTTCAATAATATCATACAACGACATTCCCTGCAACCCTGGAATTTTAATCTTTTTCCCAAGTTTAACCAGCCAATTAATAATTGGTATTTTATGTAAATTATCTTCTATACTCTTGGTCATAACAACGAATTATTCTATAATAATATTGAATTTTTTTAATAAACCAATAACATTTGATTTAGAAAATTTAGCATTTTTCATTTTATTTTCAGTAGGATTAATTTCAAAATTGTACGATGTTCTAAAATTTGCATTTTCAATATTCGTTTGATCAAAAATAGCAAGTTTTAAATCACAATTATCAATTACTGCATTTGATAAATTAACTTCTGTAAAATCAACTTCGCTTAAATTACAACTCATAAATATAGTATTTTGAAGTTTTAACTGATAAAACGAAGCTACATTTAACTGACATTTGTTAAACTGAAATGACAATAAAAAAGGATCACACTCATTAAATTTAACGCCCATTAATTTACACTCTTCAAATCGCACATTTTTAAAAGCTGTATTTTTTACTATGGTATTACTAAAATTACAATTAACAAACTCACAATCTATAAATTGAATATTGGATGTATGGGTATTTGAAAAATTGCAATTAACAAATATACAAGTATCATATTCTCCCTTTATTATATATTTTTTTGAATAATCAACTCCTTTATATGTTTCATCATTAAAATAATTATCCCCCATAAACTATTCAATGGCTTTTAGACTTAAATCCATATTATTAACCGAATGTGTTAATGCGCCAGACGAAATATAATCTACACCACATTCTGCATATTTCCTTGCAGTTTCAAGATTTATTCCACCTGAAGATTCTGTTTGACATTGATCTCCAATTAATTTAACAGCCTTACGAGTTTCTTCATAATTGAAATTATCTATTAAAATTCTATGCACACCTCCTACTTCCAAAATTTCCTCAATTTCATGTAAGCTTCTTGCCTCAATAATAATTTTTAAATTTAATTTATTCTCTTTTAGATATTTTTTTGTTTGAGTAATAGCCTTGCTAACTCCACCACAAAAATCAATATGGTTGTCTTTTAACATAATCATATCGTACAATGCAAATCGATGATTTTCTCCACCACCAATAACAACTGCCCATTTTTCAACAGCTCTAATTCCAGGTGTTGTTTTACGAGTGTCCAATACTTTTGTATTTGTACCTTCTAAAAGTTTTGCAAATTTATTGGTTTTTGTTGCAATCGCACTCATACGTTGCATTACATTTAGCACCAAACGTTCAGCTTTTAAAATAGATTGAGACCTTCCTATAACATAAAAAATAATATCACCATAATTTACATATTCTCCGTCATTTATTAATGTTTCAACTTTCATATCAACATCAACATATTTAAAAATTCTTTTAGCCATTTCAACTCCAGCAATAATACCATCTTCTTTAACTAATAGTTTTGCTTTCCCAATTGCTACTTCAGGAATACAAGCTAATGAACTATGATCTCCGCTTCCAACATCTTCTCGAATGGCATTACTAATTATTATTTCAAGTTCTTTTTCAAATTGTTCTTGTGTAATCATTATAAAGCTATTATTTGATAGCAAAAATAACTTTTTTATTTTCAAAAAATTGATCTTTAAATCTTTTTATATTTGCTGAATGAAGATTAAATTACTTGCCATTGGCAAAACCGATGATAAAAATTTACAAACCTTAATTGAAAACTATCAAAAAAGGCTTAAACATTATATTAATTTTCAGATAGATTTAATTCCCGATATTAAAAATATCAAGAATTTAAGTAAACAACAACAAAAAGAAAAAGAAGGAGAATTGATTTTGAAGAAACTTTCTCCTTCAGATCAGCTGATACTGCTAGATGAAAAAGGAAAAGAATTTAGATCCTTAGAATTTGCCGTATTTATGCAAAAAAAAATGAATTCAGGAATAAAACAATTGGTTTTAGTAATTGGTGGACCTTATGGTTTTTCAGAAGCAGTTTATAAAAAATCCCAAGGCAAAATTTCTTTATCAAAAATGACTTTTTCCCACCAAATGATTCGTTTATTTGTAGTAGAACAAATTTATAGGGCATTTACTATTTTAAAAAACGAACCATACCATCATGAATAAGCTTAAATTGGTTTTTGCAACCAACAATAAAAATAAATTGAAAGAAGTAAAAGCAATGCTTACAAACTTTGAAGTTGTTAGTTTAGCAGATATTGGTTGTTTTGATGATATTCCTGAAACTGCCGATACGCTGGAAGGAAATGCAATTCTAAAAGCCGATTATATTACTAAAAAGTGGGGCTATAATTGTTTTGCTGATGATACTGGATTGGAAATTGAAGCGCTAAACAATGCTCCAGGTGTTTATTCGGCAAGATACTCCGGTGAAAACAGTAATTCTGAAAAGAATATGAAAAAAGTGCTCCGGGAATTATATTCAAAAAATAATAGAAATGCTCAATTTAGAACAGCTATTGCTTTAAATATACAAGGAAATCAATATATTTTTGAAGGCATATGCAAAGGGGAAATTCTAACAAGTAAACAAGGTGAAAATGGATTTGGTTATGATCCTATTTTTAAACCTGAAGGCTTTTTAAACTCATTTGCTGAAATGGACATGAAACAGAAAGGCTCTATTAGTCATCGAGGTAAGGCTATTAGAAAATTAGTAACTTTTTTAAACAAAACTTCTTGGTAAACACAGTTAAATCATATAAAAATACTTTTTCAATATTAGTCATAGTATTGGTCGTTATTGGGTTGCTAAATATTAGTTTAGGCTCAGTTCATATCCCCTTAAAGCAAATAATTATAGCACTTTTTAATGGTGAAGTTGAAAAAGAATCTTGGAAAGCTATTGTTTTAAATTACCGATTACCAAAAGCAATAACAGCAATTATAGTTGGCTCGGGACTATCAATTAGCGGTTTGCTAATGCAAACATTATTTAGAAACCCTCTGGCTGGTCCGTTTGTATTAGGTATAAGTTCAGGAGCAAGTTTAGGAGTTGCTATTTTAATTTTGGGAGCTTCGTTTTTAGGAGCAAATATTACAAGTTATGCTTTCACAAATTGGGGCTTGGCACTTGCAGCTAGCTTAGGAGCTTTTATAGTACTTTCGGCTGTAATGCTGGCGGCATTAAAAATCAGAAACACCATGTCTATCTTAATTATAGGTTTAATGTTTGGAAGTTTAACTTCAGCAGTTATAAGTATTTTAGCATACTTTAGTAGCGCTAATCAGCTACAACAATATATGTTTTGGAGTTTTGGTAGTCTAGGTAATTTAGGTTGGAAAGAGATTACTGCTTTATTCATTACTTTTTTAATAGGAATATTACTGGTTACATTTATTGTAAAACCCTTAAATAGTTTATTATTAGGTGAAAATTATGCTAAAAGCATGGGTGTTAACGTGAAATTAACAAGAAATATCACTTTAATTGCAACTAGCCTATTAACTGGTGTTATTACTGCATTTTCAGGGCCAATTGCTTTTATTGGTTTGGCGGCACCACACATTACAAAATTACTTTTTAATACTTCAAATCATAAAACTTTGATACCTGCAGTTGCTATTAGCGGAGCTATTATTATGCTAATTTGCGACAGCATTGCTCAGCTTCCAACCAGTGAATTTACATTACCAATTAATGCAATTACTTCACTATTTGGGGCTCCTATTATTATTTGGCTATTGGTTAGAAAACGTAAAATTTATTATTAATGACGCACCCAAATAACTATATAATAAATACTAAAAATTTAAGTATTGGATATGCTTCAAAAAAGCAAACAAAAACTATTGCAACTCAATTAAATATTGAATTGGAAGTTGGTAAAATGGTTTGTTTATTAGGACAAAATGGAATTGGAAAATCAACACTTTTAAGAACTCTTACCAAAGTACAACCTGCGCTTGAAGGTGATATTTTTATTGACAAAACTAAACTAGAAACTTTCACAAATATAGAATTAGCAAAAACTTTGAGTTTAGTGTTGACCGAACGTTTACCAGACAGCAGTTTAACTGTTTTTGAATTAGTAGCCCTAGGAAGGCAACCGTTTACCAATTGGATTGGTTATTTAACCAATGTAGACATGGAAATAATTTTGGAGGCTTTTGAAAAAACAAATACTAAACACTTAATGAATGCAAAATATTATGAATTAAGTGACGGACAACTTCAACGAGTTTTAATAGCACGTGCATTGGCTCAAAACACTTCAATTATTGTATTGGATGAACCAACGGCTCATTTAGACTTACACCATACCATAAACACTTTTTCATTACTAAAAAAGTTAGCGTTAGAATTTAATAAAACCATTATTATTTCAACACATGAAATTAATTTAGCGCTACAATTAGCTGATGAGCTTTGGTTAATGTCCCCTTCAAAATTCATTAGCGGCACTACTTCTGCATTAATAGAAAATAATGAACTTAGTGCATTGTTCAAGTCAAAGCATATTACTTTTAATAAAAAACTTAAACAATTTACAATAAATCAATAAATTGTGATTTAGTATATTTACCGTAATTACACGAATATTAACTAATGAAAAAATATTTTTACACCTTTATAACAGGTATTTCAATTATACTGAGTAACTGCGGCTCAAATGGTGCTCATTCCACTTATAAATCTGAAATAATTGAAGTTACAACTGAAAAAACAACAAAATTCGCAAACACCATTTTACCTTCTCAGTTAAAAGAGCATTTATATATAATAGCTTCTGATGAATTTGAAGGTAGAAATACAGGAGAACCCGGACAAAAAAAAGCGGCAGAATATTTAAAGAATTTTTACATCGCAAATAATATAGCTTCTCCTTTAGGTGGGAATGATTATTACCAAGACATACCTACTGAAGCTTTAAAATCAAACTTAAAACCTAGTGAAAATGTAGTTGCATTTATTGAGGGTTCTGAGTTTCCAAAGGAAATTATTGTTATTTCAGCACACTATGATCATATTGGTAAAAATGGTGTTGATATCTATAATGGTGCCGATGATGATGGATCAGGCACAGTTGCTCTAATGGAAATGGCGCAAGCTTTTAAAAAAGCTTCGACAGAGGGGGGCGGACCTAAACGTTCAATTTTATTTTTGCACGTTACCGGCGAAGAAAAAGGGTTATTAGGATCTAATTATTACGTTACTCACCCCATATTTCCTCTAACAAATACAGTGGCAAACTTAAATATTGATATGATTGGGCGTGTAGATGATGCCCATGAAAACAACCCAGATTTTATATATTTAATAGGCTCTGATAAATTGAGTTCTGAACTTCACAAAATCTCAGAAGAAATAAATAAAATGTTTACAAACCTATTTTTAGATTATACTTATAATGATGAAAATGATCCAAATCGTTTTTATTATAGATCTGATCACTACAATTTTGCTAAAAATAACATTCCTGTCATTTTTTATTTCAACGGAACACATCAAGATTATCACAAGTCAACAGATACACCTGATAAAATTAATTACGAATTATTAGCTAAACGAACCCAATTAGTTTTTTATACAGCTTGGGAAATAGCGAATAGAGAATTTAAAATTATTGTTGACAAAAATTAGTGTAGAATTTTAAAAAGTAATTCTTTCAATAACTGACCTTCAGGTATAGCATTTGCTCCAACTCCCTTACTTTTTATATCAGTTTCACGCAATAAGGTAATTACTTGCGATACTTTTCGCATTGGATAATTATTGGCCGCCGTGGAATAATCAGTTACAAAAAATACATGCACGCCTAAAGCTTTAGCAACATTATTTTTTGATTTATCATTCAAACTATGATAAATTAGTAATTGAGTAAAAAAACTATTCAATAATGAAATAGTCAAAACTATTGGATTGGATTTTTGATTATGACCAAAATAATTAATTATTTTATTCACTTTTAATACATTTCGCTCGCCAACAGCTTTTCGCAATTCAAAATTATTATAATCTTTACTTATACCAATATTTTGTTCAATGTCTTGAGGTGTAATGGTAGCATTTTCTGGTAAAATTACCATTAACTTATCTAGTTCATTGCTAATTCTACTTAAATCATTTCCCAAAAACTCAACTAACATTAAAGCAGCTTTACTATCAATTTTATAATTTTTACCTGAAACAACTCTCCTTACCCAATCTGCTACTTGATTTTCATATAATTTTTTACTTTCATATACCAGTCCTACTTTTTGAATTGCCTTGTAAACTGCTTTTCGCTTATCTAATTTTTTGTACTTGTAACAAATTACCAAAACAGTTGAAGGCTGAATATTTTGGGCGTAAGAAGCTAATTTATCAATAGTTCTAGATAAATCTTGGGCTTCTTTTACAATTACAACCTGTCTTTCAGACATCATTGGAAATCGTTTTGCATTGTCAATTATATCTTCAATAGCCCCATCTCTCCCATACAAGACTATTTGATTGAAACCCTTTTCTTCTTCTTGAAGAACATTTTTCTCAATATATTCAGAAATTTTATCTATATAATACGGTTCTTCCCCCATTAAAAAATATATAGGATGAATTTTTCCATTTTTTATATCCGAAACTATTTTTGCTACATCACTCATTTATAAAAAAAAATTAGCATTTTTGTTGTATGCAAGCGTTGAATTTACCTATTTACAAATTCAAAATCAAAAGTAACGAAAATAAGTATGTTATTTTTGATATTATTCGAAAAAAATATGTGAGTTTAACTCCTGAAGAATGGGTTCGTCAACATTTTATTCATTTTTTAATTGAAGAAAAAAACTACCCAAAATCATTGATTTCCATTGAAAAAAAGCTGATTATTAATGGATTAACAAAACGAACTGATATTTTAGTTTTTAATAATCACGGGCTTCCTAATATTATTGTTGAATGTAAAGCTCCAAGCATAAAAATAAACCAAAACACATTTGATCAAATTGCGCAATACAATTTAAAACTAGATGCAAAATACTTAATAGTAACCAATGGTTTAGAACATTTTTATTGCTCCATAGACAAGACAAATGAACACTATACTTTTTTAAAAGATATTCCAGATTACTAAAGTAATTAAGATAATTTTAGCTTAATATTCATGTATTTAAAGTAAGTTTGTATTGATGAAAACAGCTATAGTAATACTTAACTGGAATGGGAAACAATTGTTGGAAAAATTTGTTCCCTCAATTGTAAAATTCAGCACATTAGAAAATGTAGAAATATATGTTGCTGATAACGCTTCAACAGATAATTCTATTGATTTTTTAAAGACAACATATCCTCAAATAAATATATTAATAAACAGTAAAAACGATGGATATGCAAAAGGTTACAATACTGCACTACAACAAATTGATGCTGATATTTTTTGCTTAGTAAATTCTGATATTGAAGTTTCAAAAAATTGGTTAAAACCAATACTAACTCTTTTCACTGAAGAACCAAATACAGCAATTGTACAGCCTAAAATTTTAGATTTCAAAAACAAGGAGAAATTTGAATATGCAGGGGCTGGAGGAGGTTTTGTTGATAAATTTGGATACCCTTATTGTAGAGGTCGAATTTTTAATAAAATTGAAACCGACAACAATCAATACAATGATAATACATCTATTTTTTGGGCTTCAGGAGCTTGTTTTTTTATAAGGTCTAGTGTATTTTATAAATTAAATGGTTTTGACGAACACTACTTTGCACATCAGGAAGAAATTGATTTATGCTGGCGAGCTCACAACTTAAATTTTGATATTAAATACACTGGTGAGTCTACTGTTTATCACGTTGGAGGTGCAACTTTATCTAAAGCAAACCCAACAAAAACATTTTTAAATTTCAGAAATAGCTTATTTAGCATAGCAAAAAATTTGCCAATTTCTAGAGTTGTAATCATCATTTTTTTACGATTACTTTTAGATGGTATTGCAGGAATTAAATTTATAGTTGAATTAAAACCTAGGCATACCTTAGCTATTGTGAAAGCTCATTTTAGTTTTTACTATCATTTAAGAAAAATGATAAATAAACGGTCTGCTATAGCAAAAAAAACAAATTATTACCACACCAAAAGTATTGTTTGGAAATATTTTATAAAAGGAAAAAAGGTTTTTCCTGATTTATAATACATCAATATCACCTTTCCCTTCTCTCAAAACAGCAATTTCTCCTTCAGACAAATCAACAATTGTTGAAGGAATATTTCCACCAAAACCACCATCAATAACAATATCTACTTGATTTTTCCATTTTTCAAAAATTAATTCCGGATCTGTAGTGTATTCAATTAAATCGTCTTCATCATGTATAGATGTAGAAACAATTGGGTTTCCTAACTTTTTTACCAACTCCCTAATTATTGTACTATCTGGAACGCGAATACCAATTGTTCTTTTTCCCTTAAATGCTTTTGGTAAATTATTATTACTTGGCAGCACAAATGTATAGGGACCTGGTAACGCTTTTTTTAGAATTTTATACGTTGGTGTATCAATTTGACGCACAAAATCGGAAAGGTTGCTTAAATCGTAACAAATAAATGAAAAGTTTGCTTTTTGTAATTTCACCCCCTTTATTCTAGCAATTTTTTCCATTGCCTTTGTATTAGTAATATCACATCCTATTCCATACACAGTATCAGTTGGATATATGATTAACCCACCTTTTTTTAACACGCTAACAATTTTATCCATTTGCGTTTCATTTGGGTTTTCTACATATATTTTTATTAACTGTGACATAGTTTTAGTATATTTTAAGAAAATTATAATTATTATGAAATATACATTATTCAAAGGTAAAAGCTGGATATTTCTATTTTTATTTATATGCTTCAGTTATAGTTGTTCAAACAATGAAGAAATTGAACTCCTAAACTCTAATGAAATAGCTGAATTTCAAAATGTTTCTTATGGAGAAAATTCACAACAAATTTTTGACATTTATTTACCAAAAAATCGCTCAGTAAACCAAACAAAAGTATTTATAATTGTTCATGGTGGAGGTTGGGTTAGTGGTGATAAAAGTGATTTGGCTGAATTAAAACAATCACTAAAAATTCAATTTACTAATTACGCTATTGTAAATATAAATTACCGACTTGCTTCTATAGGTAACAGTCCATTTCCAATGCAAATAAATGACATTGAAAATGTTATATCAACTTTAAAATCTAAAGCTTCTGAATATCAAATTTCAAATAAATATGGACTTATTGGTGTAAGTGCAGGTGCTCACTTATCATTATTATATAGTTACAAATATGATTTTGAAAAAAATGTAAAAATGGTATGTAGTGTTGTAGGGCCAACTAATTTTACAGATGAAAATTATTTAAATAATCCAGATTTCACGGATGTTTCACAAGGAATTGCATTAATTACTGGTGTAAATTTTACGGATAATCCTACTTATTACGAAGAATTAAGTCCATATCATATAGTTACAAATTTAGCTCCTCCAACCATTTTATTTTATGGAGGAATGGATGATTTAATACCCACATCACAAGGTGTGGATATGCACTCTAAATTAAATGAAATTGGCGTAGTAAACGAGTTTTATTTATATGAAAACGAAGGTCATGGTTGGGATGGCATACCTCTACAAGATACTCATACTAAGTTAGAAAATTTTATTTCTAAATATTTCTAAATACTTTTTAACACAATTTAAATTGAATAAATTAATTACGTCAATATATAAATTCTGAATTTATTCAGGTTATTTACTAATTGTTAATTGCCAGTAACCAACATCAACCCATTTATTAAATTTATATCCAACTTCTTTAAAATGAGCCACTTTTTTAAAACCAAATTTTTCATGTAACGCTACACTAATTTCATTTGGCAAAGAAATTCCTCCAATTACTACATGAACACCTAATTCTTTTAGTTGCTTAATTAATTCATAATATAGCTTTGAACCAATTCCGTTGCTAGTAATTTTTTGATTAAGATAAACGGTGATTTCTACTGAGTGTTTATATGCTGATCGATTTTTCCAAATACCAGCATAGGCATAACCCATAATTTGTCCATTGTTTTCATAAACAATCCAGGGAAATTTTTGAATAACACCCAAAATTCTTTTTTTCATTTCTTCAACATCTATCAACTGCTCTTCAAAAGTAGCAATTGTACTTTCTATAAAGTAGTTATAAATCTCAGCTATTTTATCTGCATCTTCAATGCTTACCTGCCTAATCATTCTTACGTCAAAAATTATATTACTCCTTTTTTACACGTTTTAAATTCAATAAATTGATTGGATTAATTCCTAAACCACGAACATTTTTTTGAGTAAATCGTACCACCTCATCATAATACAAAGGAATTACAGCTGCGGATTCCATTACCAAACTATCCATTTGTTGATATAATGATCGTCGCTTTATATTATCTGTTATCTTAATTGAACGTTCATATAATTCATCAAATTCTTTCGACTTGTAGTGGGTATAATTAGGTCCATTTGGTGAAAAATTCTTACTATGAAATATAAATAAATAATTTTCCGCATCAGGATAATCGGCAACCCAGCTACCTCTAAAAACACTTAATTTACCATTTACTTTTGTTTGCCGCAATGTTGAAGGTGGCATTACATCAATGTTAACATTTAAACCTGTTTTTTCAACTTCACGTTGAATGTATTCACACAAATCTAAATATTGGCTATTGGTACTAATAGTAACAGACGGCTTTATATTCCCGGTTTCTTGAATATAGGAATTTACCAATTCCTTAGCTTTCTCAGGTTGATAGGTATAGCCATTCATATTATTAAACGCTGGTAAACCCTTTGGTATAAATCCATTTACAGCAGGTGTTCCAATGCCATTACGCAAATAAAAAATCATTTTTTCGCGGTCAAAACCATAATTAATAGCTTTTCTAATTTTTATTGAATTCACCTCTTTTTCATCAGCATCTAAATAAACTCCTAAATATTCTGTATTTAAATAAGGACTTGAAATCATATTAATCTTATCCTTGTAATTCTCTTTCAATTTTCCTTTGGTAGTCAATAAATCATCTTTATACGAAGCATCAATACTACTCATAAAATCAATATTTCCTTGAACAAACTGCAAAAATTCACTTTGTTTATCTGGTAAAAAAGTAACAGAAACAGCTTCTAAATAAGGTAATTTTTCTCCTTTTTCATCTTTCTCAAAATACAATTCATTTTTACGAAAAATCAACTTTGTATTTTCAACCCATAATTTAAATTTAAAAGGTCCTGTTCCAACTGGATTTGCTCTAAAAGTATCGCCAAAATAACTTACAGCTTCATAAGGAACAACTGAACAATATTTCATACTCAATAAGCTTAAAAAAGGTGGAAATGGCTGCTTTAACTGAATTACAAAAGTACTGTCGTTTTTAGCTTCAAATTTTTCAACAAATTCTAACACCCATTTTCCGGGAGAAGTTACTTTTGGATCTATTAACCTATTAAAGCTATATTCAAAATCACTTGCTGTAACTATCCTTGTAGAATCTTTTCCAAATAATATATGTTTATGAAATTTTACATCATTCCGTAAATTAAATGTATAATTTTTCCCATCATCAGAAATAACCCACGAATTAGCAATATCGGATTTTACCTCCAACTTATCATCTAATTGTACCAATCCATTAAACAATTGATTTGTTACCCAAATAGTTCTTAAATCCTTTGCAAAGGCAGGATCTAAAGTTGTAATATTAGCGTGTTCATTGTATCTAAAAACTTGTAAGTCTCTATTTTTTATTTCTTCTGAAGAACAAGAAACTAACACCCAAACACTAACAACTGTTAACAAAAAACTACTTCTTAAAGCCATAATCCTTTTCAACTTTACAAATTCGTACTTTAAATTTTTTATACCAAAGGCTTCTACCCTTTTCGCGCGCTTCAATATGCTCTAAATTATGTTTCCATTTTTTAATTGCTCCCATACTTTCCCAGTACGAAATTGTAATTCCTATATCATTTCTTACTGATTCCATTCCTAAAAAACCTTCTTGTTTTTTCACTAATTCTATCATTTTAAACGACATTTCATCGTAACCAAAAGTGTCTTCGGTTTTAACAGAAGTGAAAATTACTGCATAATAAGGTACTTTTGGTGTATTGCTAATCATAAAATGAAAATAAAATTCTGTATTTTTGCGCCCGATAAATGTACAAGAATGAGCGCACAAAAAAAAGTGGCATTTTACACACTTGGTTGTAAACTTAATTTTTCAGAAACAAGCACCATTGCTCGCAACTTCCAAAATGAAGGTTTTGACCGCGTAGAATTTGAAGAAAAAGCAGATATTTATGTTATAAATACTTGCTCTGTAACCGATAATGCCGATAAACGTTTTAAAACCATTGTGAAAAATGCTTTAAAAAAGAATGAAAATGCTTTTTTAATTGCAATTGGTTGTTATGCTCAGTTGAAACCTGAAGAATTAGCGGCAGTTGACGGTGTTGATATGGTGTTGGGTGCTACTGAAAAGTTTAAAGTAACCGACTATATAAATGACTTGTCAAAAAATGATATGGGAGAAGTTCATTCCTGTGAAATTGAAGAAGCTGATTTTTACGTTGGATCGTATTCAATTGGAGACAGAACCCGCGCATTTTTAAAAGTACAAGATGGATGCGACTATAAATGTACATATTGCACCATTCCTTTAGCCAGAGGAATTTCACGAAGTGATAAATTACAGAATGTTCTAAAAAATGCAAAAGAAATTTCAGAAAAAGGAATTAAGGAAATTGTTTTGACAGGTGTAAATATTGGTGATTATGGAAAAGGTGAACTTGGAAATAAAAAACACGAACATACCTTTTTTGAATTGGTGCAGGCTTTAGACAACGTTGATGGTATTCATCGTTTAAGAATTTCATCTATTGAACCAAATTTATTAAAAAATGAAACTATAGACTTTGTTTCAAAATCCAATAGTTTTGTTCCTCATTTTCACATTCCTTTGCAAAGCGGAAGCGATGAATTATTAAAATTAATGAAACGCCGCTATTTAAAAGATATCTATACGATCCGTATTGCAGCAATTAAAAAAACTATGCCAAATGCCTGCATTGGTGTTGACGTTATTATAGGTTTTCCTGGAGAAACAGATGAATTATTTTTAGAAACATACAACTATTTAAACCAATTAGACATTTCGTATTTACACGTATTTACTTATTCTGAAAGACCAAACACTGAAGCAGTTGAAATGCCAGGTATAGTTTCTCAAAAAGTGCGCACAAAACGAAGTAAAATGTTAAGAGGCTTATCGGTTAAAAAACGTAGAGCATTTTATGAAAGTCAGCTTGAAAATGAACTGACTGTTTTATTTGAAAGTGAAAATAAAGAGGGTTATATCCATGGGTTTACAGAAAACTATGTTAAAGTAAAAACCCCTTGGAATCCAGGTTTGATTAACACGTTACATACTGTTAAACTTACTAAAATTGATGAAGATGGAATTGTAAAGTTTAATTGGATAAAACAACCTAAATTTGAATAAGTTATGACAGATATTTACACCTTTGCTATCTTAGTTTTTACTTCATTTTTCACGTTAATAAACCCCATAAGCTCTATGCCCGTGTTTATGACAATGACAACGAGTTTAAGTAAGAAAAAACGTATGCAAACAGCAAAAAAAGCGACTTTAGTTGCTTTTTTCACATTGATTTCATTTGCTTTTTCTGGTCAAATTTTATTCAATTTCTTCGGAATTTCAGTAAATAGTTTTAGAATTGTTGGTGGAGTTATATTCTTTGCCATGGGTTGGGACATGCTACAAGCTCGTTTAGCTCATATGAAACATACTGATGATGAAAAAAAAATAGATGCCTATGTTGAAGATATTTCAATTACACCATTAGCTATCCCAATGATTTGTGGACCTGGAGCTATTACAAATGCCATCGTTTTAATGGAAGATGCCAGCACAGTGATGCAAAAAGTTATTTTAATTTCAATTATAGGTCTAGTGCTTTTACTTACCTATTTAATATATGTTGGCGGAAGTAAAATTATTGATTTTTTAGGTGAAACAGGCAATAAAGTTCTGATGCGAATTATGGGTTTAATTGTAATGGTTATTGCTGTAGAATTCTTTTTTAGCGGTTTAAAACCTATTGTTATCAATATTTTAAACAGCTAATGTCTACAATTAAAACTCATATTTATTTTGTTCCAGGTTTAGCTGCAAATTCTCAAATTTTTGAACATTTAAAGCTACCTATTGAAAATTTTCAACACCACTATTTAGAATGGCTACTTCCTATTTCAAAAAATGAACCAATTGAAAATTATGCAAAAAGAATGGCTGATTTGGTGAAAGAAAACAATTCTATTTTAATAGGTGTTTCTTTTGGAGGAATAATGGTTCAGGAAATGAGCAAGTACTTAAACACTAAAAAAGTAATTATTATTTCAAGTGTTAAATCTAGAAATGAACTACCAAAACAACTTAAATTAATTCATAAACTAAAGGCTTATAAATTATTTCCTGCAGGGTCAATTGAAACCATTGAAGATCTTTCCACATATATTTTCGGTGATTTTGCAAAAAAACGTATTTCACAATATCAAAAATACTTATCGGTAAGAGATGTAAGGTATTTGCATTGGGCAATATTTAATGTTTTAAATTGGAAACAAAAAGTTGCTGCGCAAAATGTACTTCATATTCAGGGTAGTGATGATCAGGTTTTTCCTATGAAATATATAAAAAATTGTATTGAAATTAAAAATGGTACTCATATTATGATTTTGAACAAAGCAAAATCAATTAGTAAAATAATTTCAGAAAACATTTAATTGTTAAAATCAATAAACAATTTACTTTTACATAATATTTATTTGTAATTTGAGCATCTATTAAAGAAAAAGATCATGAAGAAATCAATTAAAATTTTAGGATTAACTATGCTTATTTTGGTAAGTTCTATACTAATTTACGGCACAAAAAAAGAAAGTGCAATAGATGATAATGACATAAATACCAGTGAAACTTATCAAATAAAAGCACTTAAAGTTCCTGCGGTTTTAACATTTGCAGGCGAACGAGTTCCTATTGAAAAATCAGATATTAAAGAGCGTATTGACAGAGAGTTATTGGTGAATACCTACTGGCAATCAAATGGATTATTATTGTTTAAAAGAGCACATAAATATTTCCCCGTTATTGAACCAATTTTGAAAAAAAATGGAATTCCTAACGATTTTAAATATTTAGCTGTTATTGAAAGTGGACTTCAAAATGTGACCTCTCCAGCTGGAGCTAAAGGTTTTTGGCAAATTATGAAATCCACAGCACTTGAAAACGGACTAGAAGTAAATGGTAATATTGATGAACGCTATCATTTAGAAAAAGCAACACAAGTTGCTTGTAACTATTTGAAGAAGGCAAACGAACGGTTTGGTAGCTGGACACTAGCTGCTGCGGCCTACAACGCAGGGAATTTAGGAATTGATAAAAAAATTGAAACTCAGCAAGTGAATAATTATTATGATTTATTGCTGGTTGAAGAAACGGCAAGATACATTCCTAGAATAGTGGCTGTAAAAGAAATTTTATCTAACCCAAAAAAATACGGTTTTCTTTTTGAGGAAGAAGATTTATACAACCTTCAACCAACAACATTAATTGAAGTTGACACTGCTATAACAGATATTGCACGTTTTTCTAAAAATTTTGATATCAACTATAAAATTTTAAAAAGACACAATCCTTGGTTACGTGAAAATAAACTAAACAATAAATCACGAAAAAAATATCAAATAAAAATTCAAAAGGAACTTTAATTTATAAATTAAAAAAAGTGAAAATGACAGTTACAACTATTATAGGATTGATACTTATTGGCCTACTAGCAGGTATTTTAAGTGGTTTAGTCGGCGTTGGAGGAGGAATTTTAATGGTTCCATTATTTGTGTTTTTACTAGGCCTTAATCAACACAATGCCCAAGGAATGAGTTTGGCTGTAATGCTGCCACCTGTAACATTTTTTGCTGTTTATAACTATCATAAGGCAGGAACAATTGACTGGAAGATGGCTTTAATAGTTTCTGCACTATTTTTTATTGGAGGGTTTATTGGATCAAAAATTGCACTTCAAATTGATCAAAGAATACTAAAAAAAATATTTGGGCTAATGATGTTAATTGTGGCAATTAAATTAATTTTCTCAAAATAACATATACTATAGTTTTTATAACTAATTTCTTTTATTTCAAACTATGAAAAAACTAGTATACACTTTATTATTTTTAAACTACATCTGTTCATTTTCACAAGATTAATTATCTAATAAACTCATACCAAAAGAAATTAAAATAATGGACAATATTGAATGTACCATTTATAGATTACACTCAGACAGAAGAATTAAGTACGTTTATAATGAAAGCTCCTGTAGGTTATACATAGCCTATATTTGAAGCATAATTTGAAACTAGAAGCATTGTTTTAGAAGGAAATCTAGGTCTAGAATTTAAAGATGGCATAAGAAGTTTTTCAAGTAGCGAAGGTTTCCGAATTCCAAAAAACACAAGAGTTCGAATATTTAACCATGGCAATTCTAAATTAAAATTAATTGAAATTTTAAGACCGGTTTATCAAGAAACATTAATGAAAAGATTTCGCCCATTAAAAGATTAAGTTTTTTAATTATTGATACATAAACAGCTTTAGATTAAACACTTAAGCTTACCCTTTTTTATTACTAACATAATTGTAATATTTATATAAGAAATTCAAGAGTTAAAATAGCTTTACAAATTCACCACCTAATATTAAAAAACGACTTACCTTTGCCTTATGGGTTTAACAAACAACGATATTTTCAAAAAATTACGAGTAGCACATAAACTGCGAGATACTGATATTATAAAAATTTGTGAGTTGGTAGATTTTAAAGTCAGTAAAAGTGAATTAGGCGCTATTTTCAGAAATGAAAATCATCCAAAATATGTAGAATGTGGAGACCAATTTTTACGTAATTTTTTAAACGGATTGATTATTCATTTACGTGGGCCAATGCCTCCAAAAAAGAAGTAAAAAAATTTTACATTTTTGACACGAAGTGTTTCACTTCATTAAACTCTGAAATAATTTCTTCTAATATCTCAGCGACTGGTTTAATTTCAGAAATCAGACCTGCAATTTGACCTATCTCTAATTCTCCTTCATCCAAATCACCTTCAAACATTCCTTTTTTAGCTCTGCCTCTGCCTAACTCATCTTTTAATTGCTTTATAGTAGGGTTTGTTCTATACAATTTCTGTAAATCTGAGTAAAATTTATTTTTAATCAATCGTACCGGAGCCAATTCTTTCAATGTTAGATGCGTATCTCCATCTTGTGCATTTACCACAGCTCGTTTAAAATTAATATGAGCCGATGATTCTTCACTGGCCACAAACCGACTTCCAATTTGAACGCCATCAGCACCTAGTACCATAGCAGCTAACATTCCCTTACCTGTTGCAATTCCACCTGCAGCAATTACTGGAATATGTAATTTGTCTTTCACCATTGGAATTAATGCAAAAGTAGTTGTTTCTTCTCTGCCATTATGACCTCCAGCTTCAAAACCTTCGGCGACTACAGCGTCAACACCAGCCTGTTGAGATTTTACTGCGAATTTTACACTACTAACCACATGAACTACCGTAATTCCGTGCTCTTTTAAAAAAGAAGTCCATGATTTTGGGTTTCCTGCTGAAGTAAATACAATTTTAACACCTTCATCGACAATAATATCCATAATTTCTTCAATATCAGGATATAACATAGGAACATTGACTCCGAATGGTTTGGCGGTTGCTTTTTTACACTTTTGAATATGTTCTCTGAGCACTTTGGGATACATAGAACCAGCGCCTATTAAACCCAAACCTCCGGAATTACTAACAGCTGAAGCTAATTTCCAACCACTATTCCAAATCATACCAGCCTGAATAACAGGAAATTGAATGTTAAAAAGTTTAGTGATTTTTGAAGTCATTAATTTTTTATGATTTTAAATGCAACTGACGAAGTTTCTTCTGTAATTTTTAGAATATATAATCCACTAGGTAAATAGTTTATATCCATAAAAGGTTTGTCGTTATTTACCAATTGTTGTACCTGCTGCTTACCTAAAACATTGTATATAGCAACCTCTACTTTTTTTGTTTCTAAAGGAAATTTAATAAAAACATGATTATTTACAGGGTTTGGATACACACTAAAATCATCTACTGAATCCTCATTATATGTACTTGAAATATTGTTGTAAACACTTTCAAAATCTGGAATTCCATAACCTTCTTGATCATTTGGAGTTCCATACAAATGACCTGATTCCTTTATATATTGAATTATTTCTGCATTGGTTTTAGTTGGAAAAGCCTGCCATAAACAAGCAACCGCACCTGTCATAATAGGAGATGAAAAAGATGTTCCATTTGAAGCACCAATATTTGTTGATCCATTTACAATATAAGCTCCTTGACCTTGTGCACAAACATCAGGTTTAATTCTTCCATCTGAAGTAGGTCCAAATGAGCTAAAACTGGCAATTGTTCCTCCTGAATTTACAGCACCAATAGTTAATACTGAAGGCCCGTCTGCAGGAGCATTAATATATTTCCATGGTGAACTATTTCCTTCATTTCCTGCCGAGGTAACTAATATCATTCCTCTTGAAAACGCAACTTCAGCTCCTCGTGTAATAAAAGCTGTTTGCCCATCCATATCGGCATATGCATAATTATGGGCGGCATTATCAAAAAAAACAGAATAGCCTAAACTTGTATTTATAACGTCAACACCTAAACTATCAGCTCTTTCAGCTGCTTCTACCCACATACTTTCTTCTAATCTAATTTCATTAGCGACATCTTCAGTAATAAATAAATAATATGAAGCGTCTGGTGCTGTTCCCATATAGTCGATAGTTGAACCATTGATACCATTTTCTAAATAACCAGCCATTGTTGAAAGCACACTCCTTCCGTGACTATGACCACTAAAATAATTTGAACTTCTATTTACAAAATCGTATCCACCTAAAATTTGATTGTTCTCTCTAATATTGCGAAATGCTTCAAAAGTATCAACATTTGGAAAACCAGCATCCATTACAGCTATTTGCATTCCTTCACCTGTAAAATTATTTTCATGTAAAATTATTCCATTTAATTGATCTATTTGATTGAATGCAGAACCATAACTAGTAGTAATTTTTTCATACTTCTCCCATTTAGACATTTTCTTTGATTTTGAAGTTTTATTACTTAGGCCCGTTAAACTCCTATCAGCATATTCAATTGAATCTATAATTTTGATTCCTGGAATAATTTCTAAGTTAATTAAATTATCAATATTAGCTTTTAATCCTTGGATGTGAAGAGCATTCAACCATTTAGATCTTGCTAAAATAGTAATTCCTGTAGAACCCGCAATTGCAGCAACATAGGAAGTTTCTAGTGGCGCATCTTTTGTATCTAATAAAATGGATTGCTTTGTTCGTCTATCTAACGCTCTTTGAGTAAGAATAGTTAGCGGTGATGCAATTTGTGTTGTCGCGTTAGGTTTGTCAACAAAATAAACCCAGGCGTCTTCATTTTGAGCGAAATTTGAAATACTATAAAAAAGACCTATGATTAGTAGTAGCTTTATTTTCACTTTAAATAATTTAAGGATTTTTTCAATCCGAAAAATACAATTTTTTTTTATGAAATCACGCCAGAACCTAACAATTCTTCATTTACATACCAAGCTACAAACTGACCTTCAGTAATAGCAGATTGTTCATTCTCAAACTCTACATACAAGCCTTTTTCAACTTTAAAAAGAGTTGCATTTTCTAAAATCTGTCGATATCTTATCCGCGCTTTTACTTTTAAACTATCAGTATTTTTTAAAGATAAATCGGGACGAATCCAATGTAATTCTTCATTTGAAACAAACAATACATTTCTATATAATCCTTTATGTTGTTTACCTTCACCAGTATAAATAACATTCTCGTTTACATCGGTATCAATTACAAATAAAGGTTCTTTTGTACCTCCCACTGCTAATCCCTTGCGCTGACCCTTAGTAAAATAGTGCGCACCTTGATGCGTTCCAACTACTTTACCATCAGAAATATTATAATTGTATTTTTTTGAATAAAAAGACAATGCTTCTTCTTTATTTTTAAATGAAGGTATTTCCAAATTGTAAATTTTAGAATTGTTTGGAATTTGAACAATTTCACCTTCTTTAGGCTCTAATTTTTGTTGAAGAAATTCAGGTAACCTAACTTTACCAATAAAGCATAATCCTTGTGAATCTTTTTTTTCAGCAGTAATTAAATCTTGCTCTGCAGCAATTTTTCTTACTTCAGGTTTTGTTAACTCTCCAATTGGAAACAATGCTTTTGCTAATTGATTTTGTGAAAGCTGACATAAAAAATAAGACTGATCTTTGTTATTATCTTTTCCTGTTAATAATTTATATACAGGAGTACCATTAATAGTTTCTTCTCCTTTTCTACAATAATGTCCAGTTGCAACAAAATCAGCACCTAATTCCAAGGCAATTTTCAAAAAAACATCAAATTTAATCTCTCGATTGCATAAAACATCTGGATTTGGAGTTCGTCCTTTTTCATATTCATTAAACATATAATCAACAATACGTTCTTTGTATTGCTCACTTAAATCAACAACTTGAAAAGGAATACCAAGTTTATCAGCAACAATCATAGCATCATTACTGTCTTCGAGCCAAGGGCATTCATTTGAAATAGTTACAGAATCATCATGCCAATTTTTCATAAACAAGCCTATAACCTCATAACCCTGTTGCTTCAATAAATAAGCGGCTACACTACTGTCAACACCTCCCGAAAGACCTACAATTACACGTTTCATTTTGAAATAAATTAGCGTGCAAAGTTACGGAAAGTTTTAGAAATAAAAATATCTGTTTTTAAGTTTAATCTCCAATAGTAATCCATATAGTAATAACTAAATAGGTGGATAACATATACAACAATAAAAAATTGCAGAAACAAATTGTAGGTTTTTCATAGAATTCTATTCTATAAAAAAACCTTTCATAATATGAAAGGTTTTTTTTTATTTTTTAATGTATATTTTTTAAGCAAGCACTTCTTGAACTTTGTCAGCAGCTTCTTGAAATTCAGTAGCTGATATAACGTCTAAACCACTGGTATCTATTAATTCTTTAGCTTCTTTAGCATTTGTACCCTGCAAACGCACTATGATAGGTATTTTTATAGCATCGCCCATATTTTTATAAGCATCAATTACACCTTGTGCAACGCGGTCGCAACGAACAATCCCACCAAAAATATTTACCAAAATAGCTTTTACGTTAGGATCTTTTAATATAATTCTAAAAGCAATTTCAACACGCTTTGCATCAGCAGTACCTCCTACATCTAAAAAGTTTGCAGGTTCTCCACCCGATTGCTTAATCAAGTCCATAGTACTCATTGCTAGGCCGGCACCATTTACCATGCATCCAACGTTCCCATCTAAATCTACATAATTTAAACCTGCAGCATTTGCTTCAACTTCAATATCATTTTCTTCACGTAAATCACGTAATTCAGCTAAATCTTTATGTCGATATAATGCATTGTTATCCAAAACAACCTTTGAATCAACAGCTAATATTTTATCATCAGACGTTTTTAAAACAGGATTGATTTCAAACAATGAGGCATCAGATTTTACAAAAGCAGTATACAACGAAGAAACAAACTTAATCATTTCCTTTAAAGCACTACCTTTTAAACCTAAATTGAAAGCAATTTTTCTAGACTGAAATCCTTGCAAACCAATTAATGGATCAATTTCTTCAGTAAAAATTAGATGAGGCGTTTCTTCTGCTACTGTCTCAATATCCATACCACCCTCTGTTGAATACATAATCATATTTTTTCCTGTTGCTCTGTTGAGCAACACAGACATATAATATTCTTCAGGTTCGTTATCTCCTGGGTAATATACATCTTCAGCAATTAAAACTTGATGTACTTTTTTACCTTGAGGTGGTGTTTGAGGCGTTTTTAACATCATTCCAATAATATTTTCAGAAATTACCTCAACTTCATCTAAACTTTTTGCAAGTTTTACTCCTCCTCCTTTTCCGCGACCTCCGGCGTGAATTTGAGCTTTAACAACCCACCATCCAGTACCTGTTTCAGTAGCTAATTGCTTTGCAGCTTCTACAGCTTTTTTATGATTATCGGCAACAATACCACGTTGAATTCTAACGCCAAAACTGTTTAGTAATTCTTTCCCTTGATATTCATGTAAATTCATTAGTGTTTCATTTTTTATTAGGTTGCCACAAATGTAATAAATCATATCTTAATTTTAAGTTTGATTTTCAAAAAAACTAAAATCAATTAGAATACATAAAAAGTAATACTTCATATTATTAACATTTCTTTAAGATATAAACCATATTTACTTAAATATTTTAGCAAGTAAAATTCAACAATTCCATTTATTTAATGAAAAAATCTTTTCTTCTGCTAGTTGTTTTAACTGTGGGCTTAATAAATGCTCAAATAAACCCAAACCCAAAAACTATTGCCGCAATACGCATTCAAAATTCCCCAACTATAGATGGTATTCTAGATGAAGGCTTTTGGCAAATGGCAAATACAGCTAAAGATTTTGTAATGTTTAAACCTGGAAATGGTGAAAAAGAGCCAAATGAAAAAAAAACTGTTGTTAAAGTAGCTTATGATGATGATGCTATTTATTTTGGTGCATTATTATATGATGTTGATATAAAAAATATCCCCTTACAGTCAGCAACAAGAGATAATTTTTCTCAAGCTGATTGGTTTGGCATTATGTTAAATCCATTAAATAATGGCCAAAACGATACAGAATTCTTTATTCAGGCAACTGGAAATCAAGGAGATGCTAAATCAACCATAAAAGGCGAAGATTTTAGCTGGAATGGTGTATGGGAAAGCGCAGTTAAAATAGATGAGGAAAAATGGGTTGTTGAAGTTAAAATTCCATATGCTGCACTCCGTTTTTCTAATCAAAATGTTCAAACCTGGGGTTTAAATTTTCATAGAGGAATTCAAAGCACAAAAGAACAATATGTGTGGAATCCTATTGATAAAACTAAAGGAAATATTCAACAATATGCAGGAGTTTTAAATGGTATAAAAAATATTTCACCCCCAATTCGATTAAGTTTTTCTCCTTATGCTTCTGCTTCTTACACAAATTATAATGACAACAACAAATTCGATACTAATTTTGGAATGGATGTAAAATATGGTATTAATGAAAGCTTTACTTTAGACGCTACTTTAATTCCTGATTTTGGTCAAACTGCATTTGACAATGTCATCTTAAATTTAGGACCTTTTGAACAACTTTTTATTGAAAAAAGAGCTTTTTTTACTGAAGGAACTGATTTATTTAACAAAGGAAATCTATTTTATTCTAGAAGAATTGGAAATGAGCCTTCTACATCTGTTAATGAGGAAGAAGATATAGCTAATAACGAAGAATTAGTAGACTCACCTACTAATGTAAAAATGATAAATGCAGTTAAAATTTCAGGAAGAACGAAAAGTGGCCTAGGAGTTGGTTTCTTTAATGCAATCACAAATAAAACAGAAGCAAAAATTAAAAACACTGATACCGAGAGCATTAGAAATGTTCTAATTGAACCTTTTGCAAACTACAATGTTTTGGTTTTAGATCAACAATTTAATAAAAACTCATCAGTAAGTTTCGTAAATACCAATGTACTTAGAGAAGGTTCTTTTAGAGATGCCAATGTTTCAGCCTTACTTTTTGATCTTACAAATAAAGCTAATAAATTTAAAATTGATGGTGGTGTAGGTATGAGTTATTTGCATGAATTTAACGAAACAAACAAAGGCTTTTTCACAGACATAGCATTACGTAAAATTAGTGGACATTGGCAATATGGTATTGAACACCATCTACAAAATGATAAATTTGATAAAAATGATCTTGGATTTCAAAGGAAAAATAACTTTAGCAATTTCGAATCATATTTGACCTATAAAATTTTTGAACCCACTAAAAATTTTGATAGTTATCACATCTCTATTTGGGCAGATTTAGTCCATTTGTACAAACCTAGTAAGTATACAGGCAATGAAATAGGAATGAAGTATTCCTTTCAAACTAAAAAAAGCAAATTTGCATTTGGAGGTCTTTTCGAAACAAGCCTTGGGAATCAATATGATTATTATGAACCAAGGGTTGAAGGCAGGTTTATTAAAAAAACAGGTAGAATAGTTGTAAATCAATGGTTTTCTACTGACTACAGGAAGAAATTTGCACTTGATTTTAAAGTGTTTTTTGCAAAAAGAGTTCAAGATGATAACTATTTTATTTTTAGTGAATTATCCCCGCGATATCGCGTAAATGACAAACTTTCGTTTATGTACGAATTTAAATATACACAAGACATTAATGACAAAGGCCGTGTCAATGAATTAGAAAACGGAAATATCATTTTTGGTAAACGAGACACAAAATCAATAACCAATTCTATTTCTGGAATATACAATTTCAGTACAAAATCAGCTTTAAATCTTTCTTTTCGTCATTATTGGTCACCTGTTAAATATGATAACCAATATTATTTACTAACTACCAAAGGAGAATTGATAGAAAACAATTATTTTAATAATCATAATATTAATTACAATATTTGGAATCTGGATTTAACTTATTCATGGGAATTTGCACCAGGAAGTCAATTAGTTGCTTTATACAGAAATTCAATTTTTAATGAAGATGAACTTTCTGATTTAAATTTTGAAAAAAACTTAAATAATTTATTTAAAGAGCCCATGTTAAATAATGTATCAATAAAATTTATTTATTATTTAGATTATAACAAATTAAAAACTTGGTTGTAATCCAAAATAAATTGTACTTTCACACCTATTACAATTGAAAATGATTTTAGCAAAAAATATACATAAATTTTACGGCAGTTTAGAAGTTTTAAAAGGTGTTGACTTAACCATAAATAAAGGTGAAATTGTTGCTATTGTTGGCCCGTCAGGTGCTGGAAAAACAACATTACTTCAAATTTTAGGAACACTAGATAAGCCTTCTACTTTAACCAATACATCCCTATTACTAAACAATAAAAATTTACTAAATTTAAAAGATAAACACCTTTCAAAATATAGAAATCAACATATTGGATTTATATTTCAATTTCATCAATTATTACCTGAATTCACTGCCTTAGAAAATGTTTGTATTCCTGCTTTCATAGCAAATACTCCCAAAAAAGAAGCAGAAAAACTAGCTACTGAATTACTTGATTTTTTAGGTTTAAAAGATCGAATTCATCATAAACCAAACGAACTTTCTGGTGGAGAACAACAGCGTGTAGCTGTTGCCAGAGCTTTAATTAATAATCCAGACGTTGTTTTTGCCGATGAACCTAGTGGAAATCTAGATTCCACCTCTGCCAACAATTTACACGAACTATTTTTTGAATTGCGAAAAAAATTCAATCAAACATTTATAATTGTTACTCACAATAACGAACTAGCAAATATGGCTGACCGAAAACTTGAGATGATAGACGGAAATATTATAAATCTTTAATATGATTGGAATAATAAGCGCAATGCAAGAAGAAGTTCAGGCATTACTGCACGAACTCAAAAATATTTCAACTACTGAAAAAGGAAAAAGAATATATTATTCAGGAGAATTATTTAATAAAAAAGTAGTTATTGTATTTTCTCGCTGGGGCAAAGTTGCATCAGCAGCTACAACAACACAACTTATTAACGACTTTGATTTAGATGAAATTATTTTTACTGGAGTTGCAGGTGCTATTAATAAATCACTTAATATTGGAGATGTAGTTATTGGAAAACACTTATATCAGCACGATTTAGATGCAAGGCCGTTTTATAAGCAGTTTGAAATTCCAATCTTAAAAAAACAATTTTTAACAACTAAAAATTCCAACGATCTAATAAGTGCTTCAAATTCTTTTTTTAATCAATACAACAACTTTATTAAAGCTTCAGAAGCAAAGGAATTCAGCATTACTAACCCAAAAACGGTTTATGGAGATATTGCCAGTGGCGATAAGTTTATTTCTAGTTTAGAAAAAATTTCAAAATTGAACCACCAAGTACCTAGTGCAATTTGCGTTGAAATGGAAGGTGCATCAGTTGCTCAAATTTGTTATGAATATAATGTTCCATTTTCAATAATAAGAATAATTTCAGACAAAGCTAATGACAATGCAACCATTGACTTTTCAAGATTTGCAAATTCAATTGCCAGCAATTATGCTCTTGGAATATTTAAAAACTATTTTGAATAAATTATGACTATTAATATATTTGATAAATCTTAAAGTATATGCAGTTCAAGCATCCTGAAATTTTATATGCACTTTTTCTACTAATTATTCCAATTTTAGTGCATTTATTTCAATTGCAACGCTTCCAAAAAACACCATTTACAAATGTTCAATTTTTAAAAAAAATTGAACTGAAAACACGTAAAAGTGCACACCTAAAAAAGTACTTAATTCTGGTTACAAGAATACTTATTTTCACCTTTCTCATTTTTGCCTTTTCGCAGCCATATTTATCAAATATTAACGCCTCAAAAAATATTGAAACAACTATTTATTTGGATAATTCTTTGAGCATGCAATCGAAAGGGGAAAAAGGTGAACTCTTAAAAAGTAGTGCTCAACAAATTATTGAAAATTTAAATTCAAAAAACACTTTTTTTAATTTAGTAACAAACAATCAAGAATTTATAAATATAGAAACTTCTACACTCAAAAATACATTAATAAATATTGATTATTATCCAAACTCATTGAAATTATCCAATGTTTTACTGAAATTAAACAGCATAAATAATAATAAAACAAACAATTCACATGAAACGATTTTAATCTCTGATTTTCAAGATTATACACCCGAAAGTAAAGTTGCATTTACAAATGTAAACAATAACTTTCATGTAATTAAATTAAAACCTAAACATACTAACAATATATTTGTTGACACCGTTTCAATAGTTAGCAACTCTAGTACTCAAATCACTATAAATGCTGAACTAAAAAGCACTAAAAACATTTCCGAAAATGTACCTGTATCGCTTTATTCAGAAGCAAAATTAATTGGAAAAACCACGTCCATATTTAAAAAGTCGAACAAATGCAACGTACAATTTACCATTAATAATACTCGAAATTTTAATGGTAAAATTACTATTTATGATGATGGATTAGAATTTGATAATGACTTTTACTTTTCAATTTCAAAGTCCCAAAAAATTAATGTTTTATCTATTGGAAAACCATCTGCTTATCTTGCAAAAATTTATACTAAAAATGAATTTAACTACACCAATTATTCAATCCAAAATTTAAACTATAATTCAATCCAAAATCAGCATATTATCTTTTTAAATGAATTAAAAAATATTCCTATAGAATTGAGCACAAGTTTGGTTAATTTTTTTTCCAACGGAGGTGATCTTGTATTAATTCCGTCTGAAAACACCAACTTGAAATCTTACAATAGTTTTCTTCAAAAATTAAAATTAGGTAATTTTCAACCAAAAGTAAATAGCGAGCATTTAATTACCTCTATCAACTTTAAACACCCGGTAAATGCAAATGTTTTTGAAAAAAAAGTATCTAATTTTCAATACCCAAAGTCAGCATTCTTCTACCCTATCAATATAAAAAATAGTAGTCCAATTATTTCATTCGATAATAGACAACCATTTATAGTTTCAGCAAAATACAAACTTAGTTCGTTTTATTGTGTGGCTTCACCATTAAATAAAACAGTAACAAATTTTTCACAAACAGCTTTAATTGTACCTATTTTATACAATATGGTGAAAAATAGTTATAAAATTGGCCAGCTATTTTACACAATACAACCTAAAAATGAAATAGCACTTAATGTCAAACTAAAGAAAGATCAAATATTAAAAATTGACAATGGTTTTCAGGAATTTATTCCACTTCAACAAAATTCTCAAAATCAGGTTATTGTGCAATTACATGAGCAAATTTTAAAAAGCGGACTTTACCACATAAAAAATAATGAAGAAACTATAAAAACTGTAGCTTTCAACTACAATAAAAACGAAAGTTATTTAGATAATTTAGAAATTGCTGATTTAGAAAAAAATAATTCGCAAATTTCTGTATACAATTCAATTAGTGCTATTTTCAAGAAAATTGACGTCGAAAACAAAATCAATTGGCTTTTTAAGTGGTTTTTAACATTTTCTGTGCTATTTTTGCTAATTGAAATGCTTATTATAAAATATTTCAAAATATGATATTACTCCTTAAAGCTGCAAAAATAATTGATGAAAGCAGTCCTTTCCACAATCGAATTAAAGATTTATTAATAAAAAACGGAATTATTCAAAAAATTTCTGACTCTATTAAAACTCCTGAAAACTGCAAAGAAATAAATTTCGAAAACCTGCACATTTCACAAGGTTGGTTTGACTCTTCGGTTTGTTTTGGAGAACCTGGTTTTGAAGAACGAGAAACCATTATAAATGGTTTGAAAACTGCATCAAAAAGCGGTTTTACAGCAGTAGCTGTTAACCCTAATACACAGCCAGTAGCCGATAACAAATCTGCTATTGAGTTTATGATAAATAAATCAAATGGTGCTGCCACAAAATTATACCCAATTGGTAATTTCACTAAAAATGCTGAAGGAAAAGATATCGCCGAACTTTTTGATATGCAAAACTCTGGTGCAATTGCTTTTGGCGATTATAATAAAGCCATAGCAAATGCAAATTTATTAAAAATAGGGCTACAATATGCTCAAAATTTTGATGGTTTGCTTCTTAGTTTTCCCCAAGACAACTCCATTGCTGGATCAGGATTGGTAAATGAAGAAGTAAATAGCACAAAACTTGGATTAAAAGGAATTCCGTCACTCGCTGAGGAAATGCAAGTTGCGCGAGACTTATTTTTATTAGAATATACAGGAGGTAAATTACATATACCTACAATTTCAACAGCTAAATCGGTTGAACTAATTAAAAATGCTAAAAAGATAGGACTTAAAGTGTCTTGTAGTGTTGCTGCGCATCATTTAATACTAACGGATAGTGAATTGAAAGAATTTGATGCAAATACTAAAATTTTACCACCTCTAAGAACAATAAAAGATACAAAAGCACTAGTCAAAGGAATAAATACTGGTATAATTGATATGATCACAAGCGATCATAATCCAATTGATGTGGAACATAAAAAAGTTGAATTTAACAATGCTAAATTTGGAACCATTGGGTTAGAGAGCCTTTTTGGAGCTGTAAATAACGTTTTAGATCTTGAGACACTTATCTCAGCAATAACAAGTAGAGCAAAAAAACCTTTTAATATTGAGAGCTTTTCAATTGTGGAAGGGAATAAAGCTGACTTAACTTTATTTAACCCTGCTAACACATATACTTTTAAGGAAGAAAATATTTTGTCAATATCAAAAAATGCAATATTTCATAATAAAAAAATGAAAGGAAAAGTTTATGGTGTTATCGCAAACAATATAGCAACTATTTAAATAATTGCAATCTAATTAACTAAAACCTATCTCATGGAAAATCAAACAGTTAACGAAGGAAAAACTACCGCAATAATATCATATTTGTGGTGGATTGGATTCATAATTGCATTTATTATAAATAGTTCAAAAAATAATTCATTTGCGTCATTTCACATTAGACAATCATTAGGAATTAACCTATTAAGCGTAGTTGCCAGTCTTGTTTCAGCATATGTAAATCCATCTATAGGCTGGGTTATTAGTGTTGGGGTAATTATGTTTTGGATTATTGGACTTATTGGGAGCATTCAAGGTGAAGAGAAAAAAGTTCCTTTATTGGGTGATCAATTCCAAGAATGGTTAAAAAATATTGGATAAATACATTAAAAAATAATATTTTTGAAGTCGTGCAAAAGCACGACTTTTTTTATACTTATGGAAAAACTATCATTAGAATATCTTGTTAGAGAACCTAATAAAATTAACGAACAAACTTCATTGTTAATTTTACTTCACGGTTATGGTAGCAACGAAGAAGATTTGTTTTCTTTTTCAGCTGAATTGCCCGAAAACTTAATTATTGTGAGTGCACGAGCCCCTCAAAATTTAGGTTTCGGAAGCTATAGCTGGTACACCATTAATTTTACGGCAGCACAAGGTAAATTTTCTGATATACCTGAAGCAATTGAGGCGAAAGAAACAATTGCCACATTTATTACCGAAATCCAAAATAGGTATTCAATAGAACCTGAAAAAACATTTTTATTAGGTTTTAGTCAAGGAACTATCTTAAGTTATGCGGTTGCTTTAACGTATCCTGAAAAAGTTCAAAAAGTAATAGCCTTAAGCGGATATCTTAATTATGAATTACTGCCAAATAATTATTTTAATCCAAAATACAGTGAATTAGACTTCTTTATTTCCCACGGAACTGTTGATCAGGTTATACCAGTTGAATGGGCCAATAAAGCTCCAGATTTTTTTAAGCAACTAAATGTTAAACATTATTATCAGGAGTATCCTGTAGGGCACGGAGTTGCTCCGCAAAATTTCTATGCTTTCAAAAAATGGATTGAAGAACGAATGTAATTGTTAAATCTTTTATTTTTTAATTCATAAAAAATAAATAAATTGTTATCCAAAATAAATTTTACTATACATATGGAAATATTAGGAATTGATGTAGGTGGAACAGGCATAAAAGGAGCACTTGTAAATACTAAAACTGGAAAACTTACTACAGAAAGACATCGCATTCCAACACCTCAACCAGCTACTCCTCAAGCTGTAGCAAATACCATTCAAGAACTTGTAAATCATTTTAATTGGAAAGGTATAGTAGGTTGTGGATTTCCAACACCTTTACAACACGGTAAATGTTTAACTGGGGGAAATCTTCATAAAGATTGGAAAGGCACTCAGGTAGATCAACTTTTTGAAGAAAAAACCGGGAATGGTTATTCTATTGTCAATGATGCAGATGCTGCAGGACTTGCTGAAATTAGTTTTGGAGCAGGAAAAAACAAACCTGGAGTAGTTGTTATGATTACCCTTGGAACCGGAATTGGCTCTGGAGTGTTTTTAGATGGAAAACTATTACCTAATACTGAACTGGGCCATGTATTATACAAAGATGGTAAAAGTTTTGAAAAATATGCTTCCGATTCAGCTAGAAAAAGAGACGGATTAAGTAGAAAAGAATGGGGGAAAAGATTGCATAAATATTTTTCACACCTACAATTAATACTTTCACCTGACTTGATTATTATTGGCGGAGGAGCTAGTAAAAAATTAGATAAATACAGCAGTTATATAAAGATTAATACACCCATCGCTCCTGCTGAAGCTGAAAATGAAGCTGGAATTATTGGTGCTGCAATGGCTGCTAATTTTCATATTAAATAACTCCTTTTTGATTTAAACTCTAAGTATTTATTAATAACATTTACGGTTAAATGTTATTGATTTAACAGTAATCATAATAGACTTAAATCCTATTGATTTTTTTTGAAATTGTGATTAATGATTACAACTATTTCACTCAACAAATGGAATATTGAAATTTAACGATCGAACTATTAGTTTTTATTTTAAAATTAATTGTACTGTATAAAAAAGTTCACTAAATTCAATCTTGGTAACTTTCAAACCTTAAATATATTTGCTAAAAATTAAACAAATTGGAAATGTCTTTTTTTAATATATTGGATATCTTGGGAGCTGTTGCATTTGCTTTGTCGGGGGCTTTGCTAGCAATACGCAAAAGATTTGATCCTTTTGGGGTTTTTATTATTGCATTTGCTACTTCAGTTGGAGGTGGAACACTGCGTGATATTTTAATTGACAGACATCCTGTGTTTTGGATGAATAACATGAATTACGTCTATGCCATTTTAATTGGAGTGATTATTGCTATTTTGTTTAGAAAAAAATTGAAATATTTAAGTAAATCATTGTTTCTATTTGATACTATTGGTTTAGGATTATACACCATAGTGGGAACTGAAATTGGAATTACAGCTAACTTCCATCCTATTATTTGTGTAGCTTTAGGTACTATGTCAGCCTCTTTTGGAGGAGTTATTAGAGATATTTTATGCAATAAAATACCCATCATATTCAAAAAAGAAATTTATGCTACAGCTAGTATTATTGGAGGAATTGCATTTCTAATTTTGTCCCATTATAAGATAGATTCTAATATTTCATATATTACAACTTCATTAATTGTTATTTTTATTCGTTTAATTGCAGTACGTTTTAAACTGCAATTACCTACAATTTACGCATCACATTAAATGGATTTTAATCATTTTAAAAATAATATTAAACATCTTCAAAATACCCAAATTGGTGGTTTAGATTGGCAATTTAAACTTGCCCCAAAAATGAGGGAAAAATTTGATGCTGATTTAGTTTTGAAAAACAACCCAAAAAAAGCAGCGGTTTTAGTGTTGTTTTATCCAAATCAACGCCAAGAAACTCATTTTTTACTTACGCTACGAGCAAATTATAATGGTACGCATTCATCTCAAATTAGTTTTCCAGGAGGAAAATTTGATCAAAAAGATGAACTACTTAGAAACACAGCTTTAAGAGAAACTTCTGAAGAAGTTGGTATAAATCAGAATGATGCAATGGTATTTAAAGAGATGACAGATGTTTTCATTTCGCCAAGTAATTTTTTAGTGACTCCATTTCTTGGAATATTAAATTATCAACCCAATTTTAATACAAATTACGAAGTTGAAAAATTAATTGAAATTGATTTGGATGAATTATTAAATGACAGCTCCATAACTAATACAGTTGTAACAACCTCATATGCAGACAATTTGAAAGTACCCTGTTTTAAATTAAATAATCATATTGTTTGGGGGGCAACCGCCATGATGTTGAGTGAAATTCGCGAATTATTTATATCGCTGTAATTTTCATAACTTTGCCAAAACCATAAATCACCAAACCAACTAAATGCCACTATTTAAAAAGAATCCATTTGGACATTATTTGTTTATAAAAAAATTGATAATCCGTATTTTTGGACTTATTTCTCATGGACGTTACAGACGTTTTAATGATTTAAAAATTGAAGGTTCCGAAATAATTAGAGAATTACCTGACACTAATGTACTGTTTGTATCAAATCATCAAACCTATTTTGCCGATGTTGCAGCAATGCTGCATGTTTTTAATGCTTCATTAAAAGGTAGAGTTGATACGTTAAAAAATGTTGGATATATCTGGAATCCAAAACTAAACGTCTATTATATTGCTGCTTCTGAAACAATGAAATCTGGAATATTACCTAAAATACTAGCTTATTCAGGCTCTGTTTCAATTCAAAGAACTTGGCGAAGTGCGGGTCAGAATATTAATAGACAAGTTAAAATGTCAGACATTAGCAATATCGGTGCTGCATTAGATGATGGTTGGGTAATTACTTTTCCACAGGGTACTACAACCCCTTTTAAACCATTAAGACGTGGAACCGGTCATATAATAAAAACATTTAAACCAATTGTAGTTCCAATTGTAATTGACGGTTTTAGAAGAGCTTACGATAAAAAGGGATTAAATATTAAAAAACGAAATGTGCTACAATCTATGGTTATAAAAAAACCAATGGAAATTGATTATGAAAATGAAAGTTTTGATGATATTGTTTCCAAAATTGAAATGGAGATTGAACAACATCCGTCTTTTTTAAAGGTTATTTCACCTAAGGAATACAAAAAAATGGAAGACGAATTTAATAAAAAAAGAGAATTCTGGGGATCGTAAAATTTTATACAATCTCTTTGTTAACTATAAATAAAAAAGCGACTGTACATACAATTCCTTTTTATAGTTTTAAAATGTATTATTTAACATCCAAACAGTTTTTTCCTAATCTGCAATAAAATTACTCCTCTATAACTGTTGCAATCAATTTTATTTTTTTAAATTAAAAATTCATTCTTTATTTCTATTTCAAAATTCATAAAAAATAATTATGATTTATCATAATTATAATTGATAGTTTTAATATCTTTATCATAAATATTTATAGTTATGACAATCACTCAATTAAAATATGTTTTAGCAGTTGCTGAATATCAAAATTTCACTATTGCTTCTGAGCATTGTTTTGTTACGCAACCTACACTAAGCATGCAAATTCAAAAATTAGAAGACGAGCTGGATACTCAAATTTTTAATAGAAATAAAAAGCCAATCCAATTAACCGAAGTTGGTGTAAAAATTGTTGAGCAGGCAAAGATTATTGTTGATGAAAGCACTAGAATTAACGATATTGTTGAGCAACAAAGAGGTTTTGTTGGAGGAGATTTTAAATTAGGAATTATTCCAACGGTAATGCCTACATTATTGCCTTTATTTTTAAAAGCATTTATTAAGAAGTATCCAAAAATAAATTTAAAAATTGAAGAATTAACTACTGAAGATATTATCAAAAAACTGTCAGATGGACATATTGATGTTGCAATAGCTGCAACCCCTTTAGAAAATGAATCTATTAAAGAACGGGTGTTATATTACGAACCATTTGTTGGTTTTGTACCAAAAGAACATCGACTGTTTGAACGCTTAAAATTAAAGGTTGATGATTTAAATGTAAATGATATATTATTGCTTGAAGATGGTCACTGCTTTAAAGAAAGTATTCTTAATTTATGTAATACTTTTGGTAATAAAAACAATCATTTTCAATTACATAGTGGAAGCTTTAACACTTTAATCAAACTCTCAAAAGCTGGTTTAGGAATGACTTTATTACCTTATTTACAAACATTGGATTTGGATAATAAAGAGCAAATTTACTTACGTGAATTTACTGAACCTGTTCCGGCAAGAGAAGTTAGCGTTATATACCATAAATCTCAATTAAAAATCCATTTAATTGATGCTTTAAAAAATACAATTGATAGTATTATTAGAGGTGTAATAGCCTTTAACGATGTGAAAATTGTAAGTCCTTTGCAAAAAAAAGAGGCTTAAAAGCTCCTTTTTGTGTTTTCTATCAAAGTTAAACATACAGAAAGTTCAGGTTTATTTGATGTGAACTCCTTCAACCATACAATTAATTCTTTAATTTCGTATGGTAATAATCTGTTAACTGCCTTTTCCAATTCTTTTTTAAATAATTCTTTATTAAAGCTAACTTTTTGGAGTACGGTTTTGGTGTACTCGTACATTGCTCTAGCCATAGACTCTAGGGTTTTTTAGTTGGTTATTTTTAAGAACGTTATACTAACTAATTTTAGTATATAAATTTACAAAAAAAATTACAATTTATTTATTTTTTCTAATAATTTTATGGCACTTTTTTCCAAATCCTTACCAATTGATTTGAAATGAGCTTTTTTATTTTCAACATTCTTTGCGTGTACTTTATCAATTAAGCCATCAAACACTACTACTGCCTCATCAACTATTTTTTGAGATTTTTTTTTGTTGGCTTTAGGATTTAATAGCTCCCAAGTGTAACATTCTTGTATAATATCTCCTAAAACGTAGTTAATATCTTTTTTTAAATTTTTTATACTTGACATAATATGTATTTTTAATTTATGTTACAAATGTACAAGAAATTGATGAAGTAGAAACTTAATTATTTCTAAATTAACTTATGTATTCATTTAAATATTTTGCTAACTATATAACTAATTTGTAGTTTCAATTTAAATTCAGCATTTTAACAGGTTTATGAATGAAGACCAACATCTTTTTTTAGAAATCTTTTAAAGTTTCCTGTTTTAATTATAGAATTAGTTAATTTTGCGTCATGATAAAATTTCTTGAAAACTTACCTAAAGCAGAACTACATGTACATATTGAAGGGACTTTTGAACCTGAATTAATGTTTGAAATTGCTCAAAGAAATAATATTAATATTCCCTACAAATCGGTAAATCAAATTAAAGAGGCATATCAATTTAACTGTTTACAAGATTTTTTAGACATCTATTACCAAAGTGCCAGTGTTTTAATTTATGAACAAGATTTTTATGATTTAACTTATAGTTATATAGAGAAATGTGCTGAACAAAATGTAAGACACACTGAAATAATGTTCGACCCTCAAACACACACACACCGTGGTATTTCTTTTGAAACTATTATAAATGGAATTTCAAAAGCTTGTGATACTGCGAAAGATAAATTAGGCATCTCATCTTTGTTGATTATGAGTTACTTGAGGCATTTAAGCGAAGAAGATGCTTTTAAAACGTTGGAACAATCGCTACCATTTAAAAATAAAATTATAGCGGTAGGTTTAGATTCTTCTGAAAAGGGAAATCCGCCGTCAAAATTTAAAAATGTTTTTGAAGCTTCAATAAAAGAAGGCTATATTCCTGTAGCACATGCCGGTGAAGAGGGAAATGCAAACTATATTTGGGAAGCCCTTGATATTTTGAATATTAAACGAGTTGATCATGGAAATAATAGTTTACAGGATGAAGATTTAGTTAATGAAATAATAAAACGAGATTTAACATTAACAGTTTGTCCATTGTCAAACATCTCATTACAAGTAGTCAACAATTTAAAAAATCATCCTTTAAAAAAAATGATGGATTTAGGCTTAAAAGTTACTATAAACTCTGATGATCCAGCATATTTTGGAGGAGATGTTAATACAAATTTTATCAAAATTCAAAAAGCCTTAAATCTTTCAAAATTTGAAATTTACAACTTAGCAAAAAATTCATTTAACTATTCATTTCTACCAAAATCAGAAAAAGAAAAATATTTAGTTGAATTAGATGACTATTACACCAAAAACAGCTAATTTTCACTAACATTTTAAAAACCATTCTTTATGTATAAAAATTGTTTAAAAATTGTAGTTGCAGTATTGTTCACATTATCAGCAAATGGACAAATAAATAAAAAATTTATTGATACCGGCGCGGTAAATAATCAATTTGATTACTTATACAAAAAATCAAACAGATACCGACAATATAAAGTAGTTCAGTCAAATTGGATACTTAAATTAAGAAAAAATGTAGCCGATTCTTTAAGCGCTTCAAAACAAGAAATTAATAGTAATTATAATACTATTAATTCTCAAAAAGCGAGTATTGATAGCTTAAAACTAGCTCTTCATAATTCTAAACGGAATATTACACAACTTAACTCGGAAATTGAAAGTATTTCATTTTTTGAAATTGAAACAAATAAAGGACTCTTTAAAACTATTATGTTCTCAATTATTGGGGCTCTGATTGTATTTTTAGCAATTTTTATTGGCAGATTCAAGCAAAGTAATAGTATTACAAAAGACATAAAAAATAGACTTAAAGAGACTGAAGAAGAGTTCGATAATCATCGAAAAGTTGCCCTTGAGCGTGAACAAAAAGTACGCAGACAATTACAAGATGAGTTAAATAAACAAAAAAAAGAGTAATTTTAGTAAAATTAAAAGCCTAAACCCCTTCAATTATAAAAAAAAATAGGAATTACTGACAGGTTAATTCGAACAATAGTTGCTGCTATAATATCAGCTTTGTTTGCCCTGGATTATATAACGGGTTATTTTGGAGTAGTTTTAATGATTTTTGCTATTATATTTTTAATAACAAGTTTTATTAACTTTTGCACTTTATATTCTCTTTTTGAAATTAAAACTTGTAAAACAAAACAATAAATAAAAAAGATTGCCAATTGGCAATCTTTTTTATTTATTCTCCAGAATACACTACAAAATTTCGTGGTGTTTCATATAACGTGATTATAATCTCCAAATTTTTATCAATTTTGGAGCGTAAAATGTTCCAAATTATTACAGCAATATTTTCGGCAGTTGGGTTAAGTGCTTTAAACTCTTCCACTTCTTCGTTTAAGTTTTTATGATCAAGCTTTTCAACTATTTCTATTTTTAATAATTGTTTTAGTATTTTCATATCCATTACAAAACCTGTTTCTGGGTGAATTTCACCTTTTATACCAACAATCAACTCATAATTATGTCCATGATAGTTAGGATTTGCACATTTCCCAAACACCGTTGCATTTCGAGCATCAGTCCAATCTGCATTATACAGTCTATGTGCGGCATTAAAATGCGCCTTTCTGTTAACCGTTACTCTCATAATTATTGCTTTATAAATTCATAGAATTTTTCAAAAATAATTTTAAACCATTCTGTATAAATTTCAGGATTATTTGCTATATCTTCTTTTACATCTTCAATGAACATCCATTTAAAACTTTCAACCTCTTCCCTATTAATTATTGGATCTTCATTGTAACAACCAACCATTACGTGATCCAACTCGTGCTCTGTTAACCCATTATCAAAAGGTGCTTTATAAATAAAAGATGTTTTTTCTTCTAACTCACAAACAAATCCCATTTCTTCTTGCAAACGTCTTTTACCCGCAGCAATATTTGTTTCTCCATTGCGTTGGTGACTACAACATGTATTTGCCCATAACAAAGGGGAATGGTATTTATCTGCTGCACGTTGCTGTAACATCAATTCATTCTTATCATTAAAAACAAAAACAGAAAATGCTCTATGCAATAGTGCTTTTTCATGTGCTTCCATTTTTGGCATTAAACCAATTTGTTGATCGTTTTCGTTTACTAGTATAACTTGTTCTTCTTTCATTTTTTATTTTGAATTGCTACAAATCTACAAAAATGAAATTGTAATTATTTACATTTAAAATGTTAAAATTACTACGATTTAGAACTTACCATATTTTCGACTTTCAAACTTTTCAACTTTCAAACTTTAAAGTCTATATTTGCACCTCAAAATTTGATTGATGAGTTTTTTAGAAGAAATACAACGCAGAAGAACCTTTGGAATTATATCGCACCCTGATGCCGGTAAAACAACATTAACTGAAAAATTATTACTTTTTGGTGGTGCAATTCAGGAAGCAGGTGCCGTAAAAAGTAATAAAATTAAAAAAGGTGCAACTTCCGATTTTATGGAAATTGAACGCCAAAGAGGAATTTCGGTAGCAACTTCTGTACTAGCTTTCATTTATAAAGATAAAAAAATCAACATTTTAGACACTCCAGGCCACAAGGACTTTGCTGAAGACACTTTTAGAACTTTAACCGCTGTTGATAGTGTAATTGTGGTAATTGATGTTGCAAAAGGTGTTGAGGAACAAACAGAGAAATTGGTGGAAGTTTGTAGAATGAGAAACATTCCAATGATTGTTTTTATCAATAAATTAGACCGTGAAGGTAAAGATGCTTTTGATTTGTTAGATGAAGTTGAACAAAAACTTGGTTTACGGGTTACTCCATTAAGTTTCCCTATTGGAATGGGTTACGATTTTAAAGGCATTTACAACATTTATGGAAAAAAACTGAATGTTTACTCTGATGAAAATAAACAAACTGTTTCTGAAGGTGTTGAATTTACTGATATTTCTGTTCCCGAATTGGACGAAATAATTGGTGAGACTGCTGCAGAAACACTTCGAGAAGAATTAGAATTAGTAGAGGAAGTGTATCCTTCTTTCAATAAAGGTGAGTATTTAAAAGGTGAATTACAACCTGTATTTTTTGGTTCGGCTTTAAATAATTTTGGAGTAAAAGAATTATTAGACTGTTTTATTGAAATTGCTCCTTCGCCACAGCCAAAAAACTCCGAAGAACGTCTAATTGATTCAAAAGAGGAAAAATTAACTGGTTTTGTGTTTAAAATCCATGCAAATATGGATCCTAATCATCGAAATAGATTGGCATTTATAAAAATAGTTTCAGGTACTTTTAAACGTAATGCACCCTATTTACACGTTCGTTTAAATAAAAAAATGAAATTTTCAAGTCCAAATGCCTTTTTTGCTGAAAAGAAAGAAATTGTAGACGAATCGTTCCCAGGAGATATTGTTGGTATTCAAGATACTGGTAATTTTAAAATTGGAGACACTTTAACAGAAGGTGAAAACCTGAATTTTAAAGGAATTCCTAGCTTCTCACCTGAACATTTCCGTTATGTAAACAATGCCGACCCATTAAAAGCAAAACAATTATATAAAGGTTTAGACCAGCTAATGGATGAAGGTGTAGCACAGTTATTTACTTTAGATTTAAACGGAAGAAAAATTATTGGAACTGTTGGAGCTCTACAATATGAAGTAATTCAGCACCGCTTAGAACACGAATATGGGGCAAAGTGTAGTTACGAGAACCTACCTGTACATAAAGCTTGCTGGGTTGAACCAGAAGATGATAAACATGAAGAATTTAAAGAGTTTAAACGTGTAAAACAACGCTTTTTAGCAAAAGACAAGCAAGGACAATTAGTATTTTTAGCTGATTCTGCATTTACTATACAAATGACACAAAGTAAATACCCATCGGTAAAACTTCATTTTACTAGTGAGTTCTAACAAAAAAAACATAACCAATAAAAAAGCACATTGTTAACAATGTGCTTTTTTATTTTATTTGAATTACTTTTTACTTTTTTGAAGGTCTAAACATAAAATACAAACCAACAATAATTAATGGAATACTCAATACTTGTCCGGTATTTAATCCCATAATCCAGTCTTCTCTACCTTCAACCTGCGCTTCTTTAAAAAATTCAATAACAAAACGAACCGTCCATAATAAAGCAAAGAACAGTCCGAAAATATAACCAGGTTTCTCCTTTTTATTTGTTTTCCAATAAGCAAACCAAACAACAATAAATATTGCAGCATAACATATTGCTTCATATAATTGTGCCGGATGACGCGGAAAATCTTCCCCCAATCGTCTAAAAATAAATCCATATTCCGAATTAGTAGGTTTCCCAATAATTTCAGAATTCATTAAATTCCCTAAACGTACAAAAGCTCCTCCAATTGCAACAGGCATTGTCATTCTATCTAAAATATAAAATACTGGTTTTTTTAATATTTTTTTACTGTATAAATACAATGCTGTAATAATTCCTATAACAGCTCCATGACTTGCTAAACCAGCAAAACCAGTGAATTTAAATGTTGGAGAAAATTGAAAAGGTAAAATTACTTCCAAAGGTTTTTCAATTAAAAACTGAGGGTCATAAAACAAAAAATGACCTAAACGTGCCCCAATTAATGTAGATACCACCACGTATACAAATAATGAATCTAATTTTTCTAATGAAATTTTATCTTTTAAATAAATTCTTTTCATTATTTGCAATCCTAGTACAAACGCAATTACAAACATTAAGCTGTAATAACGTATGGCAAACGATCCAATTTTAAATAATTCTGGTGCTGGATTCCAATCTATTTGTAATGCAAACATTGTATATTTTTTTAGTGTTTTGTTATTTATAAATTCTTTGCTATTTCAACTCTAATTAAAGGCTTATCAATCATTATCTTCCTTTTTTCCCTTCTTCTCTTCTTGTCTTTTTTCTGGAACAGGATCATATCCACTTCCACCCCAGGGATGACAACTTCCAATTCGTTTTATTGCCAACCAACCTCCTTTAAAAACACCTTGTTTTTGTAAAGCTTCCAGTGTATAACTTGAACAAGTTGGTGAATATCTGCAACTTGAAGGTGTGTATGGTGATATAGCCACTTGATATAACCGAACCAACCATATAAAAGGTATTGCTAATATTTGAGTAATACGCTTCAATTAATTTACTGAAAAAGTTGTACCGTCTTTCCCATCTTTTAATTGAATTCCCAACGCTGCCAATTCATCTCTAATTTTATCAGACAAAGCCCAATCTTTATTGTCACGAGCATCTTTTCGCATAGTAATAAGCATTTCAATAACACCGTTCAATTTATCGGAACTATCTTGCTGAAGCTCATTTTTTAATCCTAAAACATCAAAAACAAAAGCATTCAAAGTTATTTTAAACTCCTCTAAATCTTTGGTAGAAATTGTTGCTTTCTTTTCATTTAATAGATTTACAAACTTTACAGCATCAAATAAATTGGCAATTAAAACAGGCGTATTAAAATCATCGTTCATGGCATCATAACATTTCTGTTTCCAAGCCTGAATATCAATTGAGGATTCTTTAAAAACTTCAATTTTATCAACAGAACTCAATGCTTCCATCAACTTTATATAACCTTTTTCTGAAGCTTCTAATCCTGAACTTGTAAAATCTAAAATACTTCTGTAATTAGCTTGAAGCATAAAAAAACGAGTTGCACTTGGTGAAAATGCCTTACTTAAAATGGTGTTCTCTCCAGAGAAAATTTGGTTAGGCAAAATGTAATTCCCAGTAGATTTTGCCATTTTTTGTCCATTCAAAATTAACATGTTGGCATGCATCCAATAATTTACCGGATTTACACCATTATTAGTTTTTGACTGCGCTATTTCACATTCGTGGTGTGGAAATTTTAAATCCATTCCACCTCCGTGAATATCAAAAGTTTCACCTAAATATTTTGTACTCATAGCCGAACACTCTAGGTGCCAACCTGGAAAACCATCACTCCATGGAGAAGGCCAGCGCATAATATGACGTTCATCGGCTTTTTTCCAGAGCGCAAAATCCTGTGGATTCTTCTTTTCACTTTGCCCATCTAACGTTCTTGTATTATGAATAGAATCTTCAATATTTCTTCCTGAAAGAATTCCGTAATGCTCTGTTTCATTGTATTTCAACACATCAAAATATACAGAACCATTTACTTCATAAGCTAAACCTTTAGCTAAAATATCTTTTATTATTTCAATTTGTTCCACAATATGCCCTGTTGCTGTTGGCTCAATACTTGGTGGTAAATTATTTATTTTTTGAAGTGTTTCATGAAAATCAACGGTATAACGTTGTACAACTTCCATAGGTTCTATTTGCTCTAAACGTGCTTTTTTAACAATTCTATCTTCACCTGCATCTGCATCATTTTCTAAATGACCAGCGTCGGTAATATTACGAACATAACGAACTTTATATCCTAAATGTTTCAAATAACGAAACACCATATCAAACGACATAAACGTTCTAACGTTTCCTAAATGCACATTGCTGTAGACCGTTGGTCCACAAACATACATTCCAACTTTCCCTTCAACAACTGGTTTAAATTCTTCTTTTTTCTTGGTTAAAGAATTGTATATTTTAAGCGTATTTGATTTGTATAATTCCATTAATTGCTACTTGTATTTGAAGTTGTAAAGATAATAACAATTAACTAATGGAAAAATTATACTTCAATAGGTTTTTCAAGTATTAAAAAAGAAGTAATTACAGTCTTTATGCAAACTATTTTCCCTCTCAATTTGTTGCACTTATTTTAAATACAAAACAATATTTTAAGTGTTGTATTTTTATCAAAATAAATATTTTAAATTTACGCTATATTCTATAAAGCTTAAAATGAATAAAAAAAAATCATTAGAATCTACTTTACAAAAAGTTGATGGAATTAAACAGCCGTCAACTACTGATGATACTTCTATTCAAAAATTCAAACAAAAAAAAGGAAAACAACCGTCGGTAGAAGAATTTGTTAAAAACATATTGGAAGGAAATATTTCTTTTTTGAGTAGAGCTATTACCTTAATTGAGAGTACCAATCCAAAACATCAGGAAAAAGCAAATGCCATTTTAGAGCAGTGTTTACCTGTTGCTAATAAATCGATAAGAATTGGTATTACAGGTGTTCCTGGAGTTGGAAAAAGTACTTTTATTGAAGTTTTTGGAAAATTTTATACTAAAATGGGTAAAAAAGTTGCTGTTTTAGCTATTGACCCAAGTAGTTCTGTACACAAAGGAAGTATTTTAGGTGATAAAACCAGAATGCAGGAATTGGTAAAAGATAAAAACGCCTACATTCGTCCTTCTCCAAGCGGAGAATCTTTAGGCGGTGTAGCTCAAAAAACAAGAGAATCTATAATTCTATGTGAAGCAGCCGGTTTCGATACTATTTTTATTGAAACGGTTGGTGTTGGTCAAAGTGAAACTGCTGTTCACAGCATGGTTGATTTCTTTTTATTATTGAAATTGGCTGGTGCAGGTGATGAATTACAAGGAATAAAGCGTGGAATTATTGAAATGGCAGATGCTATTGTCATTAATAAGGCTGATAAAGACAATATTAAACGAGCTAAATTAGCAAAAGCTGAATTTGACCGAGCCTTACACTTATATCCTGTCAAAGAAAGTGCATGGCAACCAAAAGTAACAACCTGTAGCGCCTTTTATAATGAAGGGATTGAAAATATATACAGTATTATTGAAGACTATTTTTATTTAACAAAAGAAAATGGTTATTTTGAAAAAAGAAGAAATGAACAAAACAATTATTGGCTTTTAGAAACCATTAATCAACAATTAAAGAATAATTTTTACAATCAGCCAACAATTAAAAAAGCTTTAAAGTCGTATTCTGAAGATATAAAAAATTTAAAAACCACCCCTTTTAAGGCAGCTAAAAAATTACTAAACCTCTCAAGAAAATAATAAATTACGAATTTACTTTCCCTTTTATTTATATATTTGTTGAAGCTGTTAATTAGGTAATAAATGATACATTTTTTATACAACTTAAATAAAAAAACTCAATAATGATTAAGCAATTTGAGTTGTGCATTGTTATTCCTTGTTATAATGAGGGAGTGAGATTGAACATTGAAAGGATATCTGATTTTTTAAACATAAATACTAATATTTTACTATATTTTGTCAATGATGGATCAAATGATAATACTTTTGAAGTATTAAATTCAATCAAATCAAATTTCCCCAAAAATTGTGAAGTGATATCAACTCCAAATAATGTTGGAAAAGCTGAGGCTGTAAGATTTGGTTTCAAAAAATGTTCAGATAACTTCAAGTATAAGAAAATTGCTTATCTAGATGCCGATTTAGCAACTTCACTTGAAGAATGTCTCGATATTAGTAAACTTGTCGAAGGTAAAACAGTTTTTGCTTTTGGATCTAGAATAATGAAACTCGATTCAAACATTAAAAGAAAAAAATATCGCTTTTTAATAGGAAGAGTAATTGCTACTTTTATTTCTAAACAATTAAAGTTAGATGTTTATGACACTCAATGTGGATGCAAAATATTTTCAAGTGAACTTTCAAAAAAAATATTTACAGAGAAATTTATTTCTAAATGGCTATTTGATGTTGAACTTTTTCATAGAATTATAAAACTTTATGGTCATTCCAAAATACCTAAAATTTGTAAAGAAGTACCTTTAAAAGAATGGATAGATTTTGATGACTCAAAAGTTAAAATGACTTACTTTTTTAAACTTTGGTTAGATTTATATCAAATAAAAAAGAATTATACATAAAATGAAACTCTTCTCAAAAATATCCTCACCATTTTCTTTAATTGTATTTATTTTATTAATTTTTAGAGGAGTATTAAATGCACTTATCCCTCTAATGGATAAAACGGAAGCTAGATATGCTGAAATAGCCAGAATAATGGCTGAAACCAACAATTGGATAACTCCTCAAATAGACTATGGTATTCCGTTTTGGGCAAAACCGCCACTTTCTACCTGGTTTTCAGCAATAAGTTTTGAAGTATTTGGCGTAAATGAATTTGCAGCTCGATTTCCATATTTAATTCTAAGCACATTAATGGTGTTTTTAGTAGGAAAATATGCCAAAAGAAAAGGATTGAACTTTTTCATTCCAGGAGTAATTCTTTTAACCATTCCTGAATTTTTAATTCACGCCGGAGTTGTTTCAACTGATACCTCTTTAGCTTTTTGTGTTACATTGGTAATGCTTTCATTTTGGGAAGGAATTAAAGAAAATAGTAAAACTATTTGGAAATATTTATTCTTTGTTGGAATTGGTTTAGGGTTATTAGCAAAAGGACCTATTATTATTATTTTAACAGGACCTCCTATATTTTTTTGGTTAATTATATCTAACAAATTCAAACTATTGTGGAAATCATTTCCATGGATTTTAGGTATCCTCCTTACTTCATTAATAGCTATTCCTTGGTATTATATTGCAGAAATTAAATCTGAAGGGTTTATAAATTATTTTATAGTTGGTGAGCATTTTAAACGATTTTTAAGTTCGGATTGGAAAGGTGATAAATATGGTTTTCCAAAATCACAGCCATTAGGAATGATTTGGATCTTCTTATTTTTATTTGCGCTTCCTTGGATTCAAGTTGTAATTGGAAAATTTTGGAAAACAAGAAGAACTATATTAAAAGATAATTGGGCTACCTATTTATTGTTATGGTTACTTTGGACTCCTTTGTTTTTCTCCGTTTCTAAAAGTTTAATTCATCCATATATAATGCCTGTAATGGTTCCTCTTGCCTTATTAACAACCTATTGGTGGAATGACATTAAGCATTCAAAAAATATTATTAGAGCTTCGTTATTATTTCCAATTTTTATATTAATCTTTTATATTGGTTTAACTATAAGTGGCAAAAAAGAATTCTACTTTAAAACTGATAAATATTTAATTGAGAATCATTCTGATAAAAATTTACCTATATATCATTGGCAAAAGAAAAGTTATTCAGGACAATTTTATTCGAAAGGAAAAATTGAAGCAATCAAAAATAATGATGAATTAAAAAACAAATTACTACAACAAGAATCATTTTTAGTAATAATACCTCACAAAAAAATTAATAAAATAGATCCGAAATCTATCATTAGTTTAAAAGAAATAGAAGTAAATAATGATAAAGGAATTTACCTATTTAAAAAATCTGAACAATAGATAATCTTAACCGTCCAGTTTTTGCATTCAATGTATGAAGTACTTTTGGAGTTGTTTTCTTTTAAATATTTCAAACTCTGCCAATAAAAATATTTATACTTAATAGAATCTATTTAATTCATTTAAAAATTATACGAAAAATATACTGCGTAAGAATCTCCAGAAAACTGAGGCAATAAAGATATATTTTTATTCTTTTTAAACGGATTGAAATTTTTTAAAGGTTCAAAATGATAGACCAATTCGGTTACTAAAATTCCTATACCTGCTCCTACTAGAACATCGGAAACCCAATGCTTGTTATTAACTACTCTAAAGCCCGCTGTTGCCGTTGCAAAAGCATATCCGCTATATGCTAAAATGGGCGAAGATTCTTTAAACTCTTGATGCAAAACAGCTGCATTAGTAAAAGCAATGGTGGTATGACCAGAAGGAAAAGATCTTTCATCACCATTAGGTCTTGTTTTTTTAGTTATAACTTTAAGTTGGCTTGTTAATGTACTTGAAATTACATTTGAAATAAATAAATATTTTGATTGATTAAACCAATGGTTTTTACTTTTAACTCCAATTAAATCAGCGGCATACATTTCAACAATTGGTGCAAATAAAATAAAGTCGTCAATTTTGTTATCATATGTATTGCCTACTTTATTTCTAATATTTGTTTGAAAAGTTTTTTCGAATGTACTTTTATTTATTAATACTCCCACACTAATCAAAGAAACGGGAAGTATTGCTTTTTTAAATAGTTTTTTTGTTTTAATAGTGTCTATTTGTTGCGCATTGGTTGCAGAAAAAATACACAAAATTAAAAGGGTAAGATTTATATTTTTTATTTGAATCATTATCAGTAGTATAGCTAATTACAGCTAATTCATTTCTTTTTTAAAAAAGAACTTAAATAAACTATAAAATATAAACCCGTATACTATACCGAATAAAATTCCTGTAAGTATATCCAAAGGAAAGTGTACACCAATATAAACTCTACTGTAAGCTACTGCCAAAGCCCAAAACAATAAAACATAAGGAATTATTTTATAAAAAGATTTTAGCAGTGAACCGAAAAATACAGCAATAGCCATTGTGTTGGCTGCATGTGCTGAAAAATATGAATATTTACCTGAGCACGAATTCTTTACCAAACGAATAAGTCCGTTAATAGTTTCATCATGACAAGGTCTTAACCTTTTAAAACCATTTTTGAACAAATTACTTGTTTGATCTGAAATTGAAATTAATATTACTACAAATAACAACATTATTAGTGTCTTTTTTAAGCCAAATTGCTTAAAAAACAAATAGAGTAACAATAAATATAATGGGATGGAACTTAGCTTATTCGTTAAAAATAGCCAAAATCCATCCCATTGTGTGCTTCCTAAATTATTTAGGAAAATAAGTAATTCAATATCTTTATCTATGATAAATTCAAACATTTCTCAAAGTCTATTTTTTGGTTTTAGCTAATTCAACCAATTCCAATTCAAAAACTAAATCAGTATTGGGTGGAATTGCACCTCCACCTGCGCCTTGTGATCCATAACCTAGATGTGAAGGAATAAATAATAGTGCTTTATCACCTATTCTCATTTTTTGCATCCCTTCTTTAAATCCAGGAATTAATCTTGCATCAGGGCCATAAACAGTTGTAAAAGGCGAATAACCTCCTCTGTCATCTCTTCGTCCGTCATAAACTTCATACTCCTTCGCTAAATCTTTATAACTTGTATCAAATAGCCTACCATCAGCAAAGTAACCTGCATAATTCATTTTTACTTTAACGCCTTTTTTAGGGAAACTTCCATTTGATTCGTGAGTTATCACATATTTTAATCCAGAAGGTAATACAACAACTTTTGGTAAATATTCAGCAAAAGTAGCTTTGGTTTTACTAATAACAGATTTCAACCTATTTTCTTTAGCTGACTTTTCAGCTTTTTTATTTTCAAAATAGTTTATAAACTCTTTTGCTGCTTTAAACTTTTTTGCATTTCTTCCAATTTTTATGATTTCAACATGCTTAATAGTGTCGTTAAAAACTATTGAATCAACAACCGATTGACCTTCAATAACATTTCCAAATACCGTATGTTTTCCATCCAACCATGAAGTTTCCTTATGTGTTATAAAAAACTGACTTCCGTTGGTTGTTGGACCTGAATTTGCCATTGATAAAATTCCTGCTTTATCGTGTTTTAACAAAAGGTTTCCAACACTATCTTTAGGAAATTCATCCTTAAATTTATAACCTGGACTTCCTGAACCTGTACCTGTTGGATCGCCGCCTTGGATCATAAAATTAGCAATAACTCTATGAAAAGTAATCCCATCATAAAATGGTTTTCCTTTCAAAGAATCGACAATAAAATTATTAGTTCCATTTGCCAATGATACAAAATTAGCAACAGTTACAGGAGTTTTATCGAATTCTAGTTTTAATAAAATATCTCCCTTATTAGTTTCCAAATTTGCATATAAACCATCGCTTAAGTGAGTGTATTTAGCAGGTTTACAAGAAACAACAAGTAAAATCAAAGCTGCTATTACAAAAACATTGAATTTCATTTATTTATTTTTTAACAATTTCCAGTAACTCAACTTCAAAAATTAAGGCATCAAATGGTTTAATTTTTCCTCCTTTTCTAGGGAAAGCACCATAAGCTAATTCTTGAGGGATAAAGAATCTATATTTTGAACCAACATTCATTAATTGCAAACCTTCAGTCCACCCCTTAATGACTCTATTTACTCCAAAGGTTGTAGGTTTTCCTTTATCAACTGAACTATCAAAAACAGTTCCATCAATTAATGTTCCGTGATAATGAACTTTTACATTAGAAGTTAATGCAGGATTTTCACCCTTTCCTTCTTTTAGTACAATATATTGTAATCCACTTTCCGTTGTTTTAACACCTTTTTTTGACTTATTATCATCTAAAAAGTTAATACTTTTAACTTTTACATCTGAAAATTCTACTTCTGCTTTATTAAGTGCTTCTACTTGTTGCTTTTCTTGTTTTTCCTTTTGTTTTCTTTTAAAATACTTATTTATAACAACACTTATATCTTTTCCTTCTACTAAAAAATTTGCCGAATCTAAGCCATTTTCAAAAGCCTGAATAAATATATCCCTATCTATTTCTTCAAAATTTACTCTTACTTTATTACCCATGTCAAGTCCTAAAGCATAACTTACAGAATCTACTTCAGATTCTAACGATTTTTTTGTTACTCTTGAATTTTTACAAGATACCATTGATACTACAATTGTACTCACTAATAAAAACTTAATTACTTTCATTTTTTTTATTTATTTTAATTAATTGAACTTTTATTTTTAAGGGTTGATTAACCCTTATTTTATTTTTATCGCCTAAATATCCATACATTTTATGTGACGGAAATAAGAACGAAATTTCATCCCCTTCTTTCATAAGTTTTAAACCATTTCTAAGACCTTCAACAAGTTCTTGCTGGTCAACTACGTATGTTTGATTTCCTATTTCATTGAAGCTGTAAATTAACTCATTATTAATTGTATAAACCTCGTAATTAAACAATAATTTATCTCCAAATTTAGGGTAATAATTCAACTTGCTTTTATTTTGATACTTGTACCAAAATCCCTTTGAAGAAGCAATATACTTACTCAATGAATCTTTTAGAATTATATTTTTCAATATTTTTTCTTCATCCGCAATCACTTTCTTATTATATTTTACAGATTCCTTTAAATAAGATGAAGATGTTTTTCTGGAAACTGGTTTACGTGGAACAGAATCCATACATGAAATGCTTGTAACAAAAAATAAAATGAATAAATAACTATTCTTCATATGAGTATAATAAGTCCTTTTTATAGTCTGGCAAAATACTCAAAAATTTGGATACTGTTGCGTCTAATGAAATTTTACTTTTACCCCCAGCTGCATTATCATGACCACCTCCATTAAAATGTGCTCTAGCAAATTTATTTACTGAAAACTTACCTTTTGATCTAAGTGATATTTTAACAATTTGTTGGTCAACATCTTCAATAAAAATAGCTGCAAAAATAACTCCTGCTAGTGATAACGCATAATTAACAACTCCTTCAGTATCACCCTTCTGGTAATTAAATTCATTTAATTCATTTTGACTTAATGTAATATACGCTGTTTTTAACTTATCAATTACAACCAAATTACTAAGTGCTCTTCCAAGTAATTGTATTCTTCCATAAGAATTAGTATCGTAAACATTATTATGAATTCTCGCATTTTCAGCTCCTTTATCAATTAAATCGGCAATAATTCTATGTGTTTTACTTGTTGTTAAAGCAAATCTAAATGACCCTGTATCTGTCATTATCCCAACATACAAACTGGTTGCAATTTCAGGAGTAATACATTCTAAATCATCCATTTTTTCAATGAATTGATATACCATTTGACAAGTTGAACATATTGAAGTGTCAGAATACAAGTATTTTGCAATTGAATCAGGTTCCTGATGATGATCAATCATAATAAATGTACCAATAAATTCCTCCAATGTATTAAACATATCATCACCTACTCTATGCAATGCATTAAAATCTAATAAAAAAACAAATGAAGCTTTATCAATTGCATCTTTTGCTTGTCTATTTTGACTATCAAATTTATATACGTTTTTTGAACCAGGTAACCATTTCAAAAAATCTGGATAATCATTCGGTGAAACCACAGTAACATTATGCCCTTTGTTTGCTAGATAATGGTACATTGCAAGACTTGCTCCCATAGCATCTCCATCAGGGTTTCTATGGGGAACAACAACTATATTCTGTTTTGTAGAAAACAGTTGTTGAATTTCATTTATATCACTTTTATTCATACGCTGCGAATATACAATATATCTACAATTTTATTAAATTTAGCATCGTATATTTCCTATCACCTAAACAACACATCAATATCTATTTAATTTCATAAATACTTCATTTTAAAATTTATCTAACACTTTAAAAATGATATTAAAACAATAGCATTCCTAATTAAAAAACCAAAAACCTTAATAGAAAAGTCCATTTTATCAAAAAAAAATTATATTTGCGTACCTATAAAAACGAAATAAAAAAATGATTTCAAACAGAACATTTACAATGATAAAACCTGATGCAGTTGAAAAAGGTTTTATTGGACCTATTATTGAAAAAATAACTGCTGCCGGATTTAAAATAGTTGCTTTAAAAATGACACAAATTTCTAGAGCCGATGCTCGCGATTTTTATGCCATTCATAAGGATAAACCTTTTTTTCAGGAATTGGTTGAGTTTATAACCAGAGGGCCAATTGTTGTAGCTATTTTACAAAAAGAAAATGCCGTTGCTGATTTTAGAGCCTTAATTGGCTCAACTGATCCGGCTGAAGCTGCTGATGGAACTATCAGAAAATTGTTTGCATCTTCAAAAAGTGAAAATGCAATTCATGGATCGGATAGTGATGAAAATGCTGAAATTGAAGGTAATTTTCATTTCTCAGGAAGAGAGAAATTTTAGATTCAAAAGAACAACCAAGAAACACCTTTCTGAATTAAATCAGATTTGGTGTTTTTTTTATGTTAAAAGAACTCTAGAAATTAACGGCTCACCAAGTTCTTCATTCAATAAATTCATGATTTTTTCTTTGCCATAACTTAACTCTTCTCTTAGTACCGAAGAATTTAGTTTTACAACCAATGTTTTTCCAGAAAGCTCAACACTTTGAGTATAAGAAACAACACCATTTCCCATTAATTTAGCCCACGCCTCTTCTAACGATAATTGTGTTAAACCTTTTTTTAACTTATTTTCTTCAATTACATTTTTCATCAATTCTTCAATTGAACGAAATTCATTAGATCGTTTTGCCATTACAATGTAAATATTTTATATGATTGATTTGTTTTTTTTACAACTTCTTCAGTTCGGTCCTTATGTGTATCGCTAATAAACAACTGTCCAAATTCATCTTTATTCACCAAATTAACAATTTGTGCAACACGATCATCATCCAGCTTATCAAAAATATCGTCTAATAACAGAATTGGTTTTACGTGCGACTGCTCTTTAATAAAATCGAATTGCGCTAATTTTAATGCTATTAAGTAGGACTTCTGTTGCCCTTGTGATCCAAATTTTTTAACAGGAAAACCATCAATTTCAAATACTAAATCATCTTTATGTATTCCAATACTTGTATATTGCAATACCCTGTCACGCTCAATATTTTGTTCAAACAAACTTAGTAAATCTCCGTCAAGCAATTGAGATTTATATGTTAAATTTACTTCTTCATTATTTCCTGAAATCGCTTTGTATCTCTCTTTAAAAATTGGAATGAATTCTTCCAAAAAATTATTTCTTTTTTCAAAAATCAACGTTCCATATATTTTTAATTGCTCATTATAAACATTTAAATTAACAGCATCAAATGTTCTATTTGCCGCAAAATATTTTAATAAAGAATTTCTTTGAGCTAAAACTTTATTGTAATTTATAATGGTTTGCAAATAACTTTTATCACTTTGCGAAATAACACTGTCCATAAATTTTCTACGAATATCACTGCCCTCAACAATCAAATCTCTATCTGCCGGTGAAATTATTACCAAAGGCAGATATCCTATATGTTCAGAAAATTTATCATAAACTTTTCCATTTCTTTTTAGCACTTTTTTACTCCCTCTCTTTAAACTACAGACAACAGTTTCTATTTTTTCCTTAAACTGATATTCTCCTTCAATCATAAAAAACTCCTCATTGTGCTTTATATTTTGAGTTGCAACAGGATTAAAGTAACTTTTTGTAAAAGATAAATAATAAATGGCATCTAAAACATTGGTTTTCCCTACACCATTATTCCCAACAAAACAATTTATTTTCTCCTCAAAGTCAAATGTTTGTGACTCAAAATTCTTAAAATTTACCAGTATTATTTTTTGTAAATGCATTTATATTATTTAAAAGTTTAAAATTATTGAAAATAAATGAAAATTTAGACGCAATTGCATTTTTACTTTTCATATAAATATTCTATTTTTGCGCCTACAAATTTCACAATAAATGGCAACATATAAAAAGTCTGGAAGTAAAATAAAGAAAAGTCAACAACAAAAAGTTGAAGAACAATCTACAACTGCTGAAGTTTTTAACACTTTAGATGAAACAGCATCAAGATCGGAACAATGGGTTATTAAAAACCAAAAAGCAATTTTTGTTGTTTTAGCACTTGTGGTAGCAGGTATTTTAGGTTATCTAGCGTATAATAAATATGTAAAAACTCCTAATGAGAAAGAAGCTGCAAATGAATTGGCTTTTCCTAAAACTTATTTTGAAGATGCTATAAATAGCTCTGTGGCTGTTGATTCCTTATTAACTTTAGGTTTAAACGGAGCAGATGGCAAATATGGTTTTATTGATATTGCTGAAAAATATAGTGGTACAGATGCAGGTAACTTAGCTAATTATTACGCAGGTTTGTCTTATTTAAGAATGAAAAATTACAAAGAAGCTATTGCTCATTTAGAGAAATTTACCTCTGACGATGAATTATTAGCTCCTACTGCTAAAGGTGCTATTGGTGATGCTTTTGCTGATATTAATCAACCTGAAGATGCGCTTGAATATTATTTAAAAGCTGCTAATTTAAGAGGTAACAATTTTTCAACACCTTTGTTCTTATTCAAAGCAGGAAATACGGCTATGGAAATTGAAAAATATTCAACTGCTGTTGATGCTTTTACTGAAATTAAAAAAGAGTACCCTAATTCAACAGAAGCTAGAAACATTGACGTTTATATAAACAAAGCAATATTTGCTTCAAAATAAAAAGCTGTAATGGCTACAACTAACTTATCATATTACAATAAAGCAACAGTCCCAAATGCGAAGAAATTTCGATTTGGGATTGTTGTTTCTGAATGGAACCCTGAAATTACAGAGAATTTGTATAAAGGAGCCAAACAAGCTTTTTTAGAAAATGGTGTTTTAGAAGAAAATCTTATTCGCTGGGATGTTCCTGGAAGTTTTGAACTTATTTATGGGTGTAAACGAATGGTTGAAACTCAAAATTTAGATGCTGTTATTGCAATTGGAAGTGTAATTCAAGGTGAAACTAAACATTTTGATTTTGTTTGTGATGGTGTTACTCAAGGTATAAAAGACATTAACATTAAATACAATACTCCAGTCATTTACTGTGTTTTAACCGATAATACCTTGCAACAATCAATTGATCGTTCAGGCGGAAAATTAGGCAATAAAGGTGTTGAATGTGCTATTGCTGCAATAAAAATGGCTGCATTAAGAGAGTTTTAACACATATCTCATTTTAAAACTTGACAACATCTTTATAATTCAGTATTTTTGATTCATACTGATTAATTTAACTTTTATGTTTGGTAAAATATTTAAGCCCAGAGCTCATTATGTTTTTAACTATAAACCTCGTTATTATAACGAGCGTAAAGAACGTATTGAAAAGTTAGAAGAAAAATACAACGGAACAAACGCTAATTCAGAAACAGATGCTCCACTGATTAGGCTTTCAAAAAATAATTTAAAGAACGAATGGGTTAAAAATAAACAAAATGCATCTGATAGAGCTACTAATTTAAGGCTGGCTATTATTATAGCAATTTTAACAGGTATTGCAGCCTATCTTTTTGATTTACATTCCCTTTTCTAATGTCGGATATTATTCAGTTATTACCCGATCATGTTGCAAACCAGATTGCAGCTGGTGAAGTTGTTCAACGCCCTTCATCGATTGTAAAAGAATTGTTAGAAAATGCTATTGATGCAGGAGCTTCAAATATTAAATTAATAGTAAAAGAAGCTGGAAAAACGTTGGTTCAAGTAATTGACAATGGAAAAGGAATGAGTGTAACCGATGCTCGACTTTGCTTTGAACGACACGCTACTTCAAAAATTCAAAAAGCTGAAGATTTATTCAATTTACAAACGAAAGGATTTAGAGGTGAAGCACTAGCTTCTATTGCCGCAATTGCTCATGTAGATTTAAAAACAAAGCTTAAAGAATCTGAATTGGGTACACTTATTAAAATTGAAGGAAGTACAGTTGTTTCTCAAGAAAATATTTCTTCTTCTACGGGAACTTCAGTTGCTGTAAAAAACCTTTTTTATAATATTCCAGCTCGTAGAAATTTTTTAAAATCCAACAGTGTTGAAACCCGACATATTGTTAATGAATTTCAAAGAGTTGCTTTAGCCCACCCTTCAACATCATTTTCATTTCACCATAACGAAAATGAAATTTATAGTTTACCAAAAGGAAATTTGCGACAACGAATTGTTGCTATATTAGGAAAAAAAACAAATGAAAAACTAGTTCCAATCAATGAAAATACCGATGTTGTTAAAATATCTGGTTTTGTAGCAAAACCTGAATTTGCGAAGAAAAAAAGAGGAGAACAATTCTTTTTTGTAAATGATAGGTATATTAAAAACGCCTATCTAAATCACGCTGTTTCAAGTGCGTTTGAAGGATTAATATTAAACGGATTTCATCCAACATATTTTTTGTATTTAAATGTTCCAACAACTAGTATTGACATTAATATACATCCTACAAAAACTGAAATTAAATTTGATGATGAAAAAACGCTTTATGCTATTTTAAGATCAACTGTAAAACATAGTTTAGGTCAATACAATGTTGCTCCTGTTTTAGATTTTAATCGCGATGCTAATTTAGATACACCTTACAATTACAAACATAAATCTGCTCTTAGCTCACCTAAAGTTACGGTTGACCCAGACTTTAATCCTTTTAAAAAAGATACGCAAAAGTCAATTGATTTTCCTTTTAAAAGAGAAACTTCAAATTGGGAAAGTTTGTATTCTGGTATTGATGTAAATACAGTTGAAATTGAATCTGAGCAGGTTTCGAAACAATTATTTTCCGAAGAAAGTTATATAAATAAAACATATCAAGTTCATAAAAAATATATTGTTAGTAGTATTAAGTCAGGTATTGTATACATACATCATAATTTAGCGCATCAACGTATTTTATATGAAGAGTTTTTAGAAAATATAACCGTTAAAGAAGCACCAAGTCAACAACTATTGTTTCCTTTAGAAATAAGTTTTGGCAAAGCAGACATTGATTTAATTATAGAAATAAAAGAAGATTTGGAAAGTGTTGGATTTTTATTTGACAACATTTCTAAAGAAAATATAGTGGTAAAAGGAATACCGGTAAATATAACCGAAAGTCAAACAACTATAATAATTGAACAATTATTAGATGATATTAAAAATGATATTCCGGAAACAAGTTTTAGTCAACTTGACATAATGGCAAAAAGTTTGGCAAAAAGTCTGGCTATCAAAACTGGCACAAAATTGGATGCAAAAGAGCAAGAAGAAATTGTGAATAAACTATTTATATGCAAACAACCCGATTTATCGCCGTTTGGTAAAAAAACATTTATCACAATAAATTTAGATGAAATTGATAAAAAATTTAACATGTAATTTGTTATACTAATTATGGGAAGAATAACAGAAGCGGTTAAACATTTAGTTATAATAAATGCAATATTTTTTATTGTTCCACAATTAGCACCAAATTTAGGACTGCAAAATATGTTTGCTTTGTATTTTCCAGAAAATGAACATTTTGGATTTTGGCAATTTCTTACACATATGTTTATGCATGGTGGTTTTACCCACATATTATTTAATATGTATGCATTATGGGCTTTTGGAACACCTTTAGAACAAATATGGGGACGTAATAAATTTATCTTTTTCTATTTTTCGGCTGGCTTAGGAGCTGGAGCCATTTATACATTGGTAAATTATTATCAATTTAACTCCGTATATGATCAATTAATTAAAATAGGATTATCAAGTTTTGATATTCAACAAATATTATCTAGTGGAAGTTATAACTCTCAAATATTAGAAACTATTTCTGAAACTGATTTATCTGAATTTTTTGCAACTTATCATACACCTGCTGTTGGTGCTTCTGGCGCCATTTATGGTATTTTAGTTGCTTTTGGAATGATGTTTCCTAATGCAAAATTAGCTTTAATATTTTTCCCGGTACCTATTGCTGCAAAGTACTTTATTCCTGTAATAATTTTGGGAGATTTATTCTTTGGAATGACGAGTTATTCTATTGGAAATGTCGCACATTTTGCCCATATTGGTGGTGCATTAATAGGTTTTATAATTGCTTGGTATTGGAAACAAAATCAATTTAAACGTTGGAATTAAAATGAATTTTTTGAACGACATAAAGAAAGCATATTTCAAGGCAAATATTGTAGAAAAATTAATCTACATAAATATTCTATTATTTTTAATAACAGCCATAATTAGTAACTTTATGCTTGATTGGTTTGCATTACCAACCAACTTAACCGAATTCATTTCTAAACCTTGGACACTCTTAACTTACGCATTTATTCACCAACGATTTTTTCATGTACTTTCTAATATTTTATTACTTTACTATATTGGAAATCTCTTTTTAGATTTTCATACAAAAAAACAATTTTTAAATTTTTACTTTTTAGGAATGTTTGTTGGAGGAATTTTTTTTCTATTAAACTATTATTTATTTGAAAAAAGTGGAAACCCTCTAGGAGGTGCTTCAGCGGCCGTAACAACTATTTTTGTTGCATTAGCAACAAAAATACCGAGATATTCACTTAATTTACGATTTATAGGAAGTGTTGAATTATGGGTTTTAGCAGCAATTTGGGTTTCTTTAAGCATACTTCAACTCACAAATAACGACAATGGTGGTTCAATAGCTCATTTAGGTGGTGCATTATTTGGGTTTATATATTCAAAGCAATTAAGCCAGGGAAATGATATTGGTAAGTGGTTTGAAAACATAGTTGATTATTTTGCTAACTTGTTTAAGGCAAAAGAAAAATCTAACCTAAAAACTGTGCATAAATCTAAAAAAAGAACTGCAAATGAAGTTACAAAAATAAAACAACGTAAAATTGATGATATTTTAGATAAAATAAGTAAATCTGGTTACAACAGCTTAACCCAGGAAGAAAAAGATTTTTTATTTAGAGCCGGCAAAAAATGATATGAAAAAATTATCCCTGATAGATAAATTTTTATTTCTGGTTAATTCATTATTAGCCACCATATTACTTACCTCCTACCTAAGTTATTATATATCACCAAATACAATTTCAATAATTGGTATTGTTAGTTTATCAATTCCATTTTTAATTATAATAAATTTGTTTTTTGTAGTTTATTGGTTGTTGAAATTAAAAAAACAATTTTTACTTTCATTAATAGTATTACTCATTGGATATCAATACTTTAATTCATTTTATAATTTTAATGAAAAAAAAATATTATTAAATGATGATGTTAAAATAATGAGCTATAATGTACGGCTGTTTAATGTTTTTAAATCGATAAACGATCAAAATATTGATCAAAAAATATATGCCTTTATAAATAAAAAACAACCCGATATTTTATGTATTCAGGAATACCCTCCTTCAAAAAAAATAGGTTTCACGTACCCTTACAAATATGTAAAAGTTAGAGAAAAAAGTTATCTTGGACATGCAATATTTTCGAAGTATAAAATTGTTAATTATGGTTCTTTAAATTTTTCAAACACAAACAACAACGCAATATTTGCTGACATTGTAAAAAATAATGATACCATAAGAGTATATAATATTCATTTGCAATCAATGGGTATAAATCCTAAAGAAGAAGAAATAAGTCAAAAAAATGGTGAAAAGCTAAGAGTGAGGGTTGAAAAAGGTTTTAAAACCCAAGCAAATCAAGTTGAATTAATTAAACTTCATATGGCTAAAATCGGCTACAAATCGATTGTTTGTGGCGATTTTAACAATACCGCTTATTCTTGGGTATACCATGAACTAAAAGAGCACAAAAACGATGCTTTTGAAGTAGCTGGAAAAGGATTTGGAAAAACATATGATTTCGCATTTCCACTTCGTATAGACTTCATTTTAACCGATAAAGATATTATAGTTAATAATTTTAAAACTTATGATGTGAAATACTCTGACCACTATCCTATAATGGCTCGAGTCAATTTTGAATAAATACTTGTAAAAAAAGGAAATAAAATTTAAATTTCATTCCCTTTTATTAAATATATTCAATGCTTTCTAACCAATCAAATCATAAGATTGTTTTGCAATTTCAACCTCTTCATCAGTTGGAATAATAAGAATTTTGACTTTTGAATTATCAGATTGAATTTCAGTCAATTCACGAGCTTTTATATCATTTTTAGTTTCGTCAATTTCAATTCCGAAAAAACTCATATCCTCACAAATCATTTTTCTAAGAGGTATTGAGTTTTCTCCAACTCCTGCTGTAAATACAATTGCATCAACTCCATTCAAAATAGCTATATAACTACCTAAATATTGTTTAATTCTATAAGCACTCATATCTAAAGCCAACTGGCATTTTTCATCTCCTTTTTCAGCTTCTGATTCAATATCTCTATAATCAGAAAGTCCGTCAGTTAAACCAACCATTCCACTTTCTTTTTGAAGCATATTGTTTACTTCTTCCAAAGAATAACTCAAATTATTCACCAAATGTAAAATAATTGACTGATCTACATCTCCACTTCTACTTCCCATAATTAAACCAGAAACAGGTCCAAATCCTAACGATGTGTTAACGCTTTCCCCATCTTTAATAGCTGTTATACTACAACCACCTCCAAGATGTAACGTAATTATTTTTTTACTATTTTCTTCTCCTAAATAATTTATTACCTGTTCAGATACATACTTATGGCTGGTTCCATGAAAACCATATCGTCTGATATTATTTTCTTCTAAAAACTTGTTTGGAATTGCATATTTATATGCTTCAACAGGCATTGTTTGGTGAAATGCAGTATCAAACACAGCTATTTGTTTAGCATTTGGAAAAATATTTTCTGCAACAATTATTCCCTCATAATTTGCAGGGTTATGCTGAGGGGCTAAAGAAAATAATTCTTTAATTTTACTTTTTACTTTATCATCAATAATAACTGTGTTTGAAAAAGTACTTCCCCCATGGACAACTCTGTGTCCAACGGCTTCAATTTCATCAGTTGATTTAATAACACCAACCTCTTCATCTAATAAAAAATTAACAACCTTTTCCAACCCTTCTTTATGATCAGCTATTCTGCAAACTCTCTTAATTTTATGATTGTTTGAATTATATTTTATTTTTGGGTTTTTTAATCCAATACGCTCAACAATTCCTGAACAAATAACCTCTTGTGAAGGCATGTTAAATAACTGGTATTTAATTGATGAACTGCCTGAATTTATAACTAATATTTTCATTGGTGTATTTTCTTTTTTTAGTAGTAAAAATTTATTAAAAAAATTCTTTTATAATCCTTGTGCTTGAATTGCAGTTAAAATTACAGTGTTAAATATATCATCAATTGTACAACCTCTACTTAAATCATTTACAGGCTTATTTAAACCTTGCAACATTGGTCCAATTGCCAAGGCTCCTGTTTCACGTTGCACTGCCTTATAAGTGTTGTTTCCTGTATTTAAATCTGGAAAAATTAACACGTTTGCTTGCCCTGCTACCTCAGAATCCGGTAATTTACTCTTACCAACTCTAGAATCAACTGCAGCATCATATTGAATTGGCCCCTCTACTTTTAAATCTGGCCTTTTTTCTTTAATAATATCAGTTGCAGCTCTCACAATATCAACATCAGCTCCCTTTCCTGATGATCCGGAAGAATATGATAGCATTGCAACTTTTGGATCCATACCAAAATTAATACTTGAATCGGCAGAAGAAATAGCAATCTCTGCTAATTGCTCAGCAGTTGGATTTGGATTAATCGCACAGTCACCAAATACAGAAACTCTATCTTCTAGACACATAAAGAAAATTGAAGATACTACAGATACATTTGACTTGGTTTTTATGAACTGTAACGCCGGTCTAATAGTATGCTGTGTTGTATGAGCAGCTCCTGAAACCATTCCGTCAGCCAATCCTTTATATACCATCATAGTTCCAAAATAAGAAACATCTGCCATTAAATCTTCAGCCATTGTAATTGTTAAACCTTTATGTTTTCTAATTTCATACAATGTTTTTGAAAAATCTTTATAGTATTCAGAACTAATTGGATTAATAATATTTAGTGCATCAAGGTCTAACTTTAGTCCTAACTTAACTGTTTTTTCTTGAATATTTTTTCTATCACCTAAAAGTGTAATATCAACAATGTCTTGTTCAACTAATCTTGCTGCGGCTATAATTATTCTATCATCATTTCCTTCTGGCAAAACAATATGTTTACGAGCGGTTTTAGCTCGTTTCAATAAATTATATTGAAACATTCTAGGGGTAATTCCACTATTTTCAAAGGTTATTAACTTTTCATTAAGCCTGTCAACATCAACATAATCATCAAATGTTTTAATAGCAATGGCAATTTTCTCTTTGTTTTTAGCATACATATGAGAACGAACAGCTCCAACTTTATTAGCTATATGGAATGTCCCGCTATCAACTTTCAAAATAGGTACAATTTGACCTAAACCATCAATTAATTTAATAATTGGTTCTTCTGGTTGCAACCCACCTGTTAAAATTATTCCAGAAATTGCTGGATAATTGGATGAAATATTTGCTTGAAGTGCTCCTAAAATCACATCGGCTCTATCACCTGGAGTAATAACTAAGGTATTTTCTTTTAAATGTGTTAAATAATTTCTTAACTGCATTGCTCCTACAGTAAAACTAGCGCATTGATTGTTTAAATAATCTTTTCCAAATAATACCTTGGCATTTATTGCAGCTGAAATTTCTTTAATTGAAGGATTATTCAAAGAAGAAATTAACGGAATTACGCTCACAAAAACATCACTTGGGAGTTCTTTTTGTACGCCTTCAATTACCAATTCTCTATTTTCTTCTTTAACTTTGTTAGCTATTACAGCTAATACTTCAACTTCTTTCTCTTTAAATGAATCATAGGCCACAAGTAAATTTCCAATAAATTCCTCCATTGTTTTACCAACACCACTTGAAACAATAATTGCCGGTATTCCTAAATTTTTTGCAATTAAAACATTCGCATCTAATTCAATTGCTGAACCTTCTCCCGAAAAATCAGTCCCTTCAACCAACATAAAATCGTTTTGTTCCTCAAGTACCTTATATTTTTCAATAATGGTATCAATAATTTCTCCTTCTTTTCCGTTGGTTCTTTTATTTATAAATTCAGTTCTTGTAAATGCAAATGCATCTTTTGCTTTTAAATCAAGGTCAAATTGAGAAATCACAGTATTAATGTGATTGTCAAGTTTTCCTTTTTTTACATCGTCAATTATGGGTCTGAAATAACCTACTTTTGCAGTTTTTCCTAACAACATTCTCATTAACCCTAACACCACAATAGACTTACCACTGTTAGATTCACTAGTGGCAATATATATAGCTTTATTCATCGAATTAATTTTTTTGCAAATATACTTTAAACACCCCTTAAAACCATACTAATTAGTCTTAATTTTTATAATAAATACTACTATTTAACCGTGACTTAATAATATCAACAATTTTATAAATTATTGATATATTTGATAAAACAAAATATCTTCTGAAATGACAACTTTATTTATAAATATTAAAGAATTAATTCAAGTTGAGAATACACCTAAAAAAATGATTTCAGGAATTGAAATGAAATCATTACCAACATTAAAAAATGCCTTTTTATTAATAGAAGATGATATTATTAAAAATTTTGGAGAAATGAAAAATCTTCAAAATTTAATTGCTGACAGTACTATTGACGTCCGTGGGAAAATGATTTTACCAACGTGGTGCGATAGCCATACCCATATAGTTTTTGCAGGAAACAGAGAGCAAGAATTTATTGATAGAATTAATGGATTAACATACGAAGAAATTGCAAAAAAAGGTGGAGGTATTTTGAACTCAGCAAAAAAATTGCAAAACACAAGTGAAGAGACACTTTACAATCAGTCGGCAAAACGTATTATTGAAATTATGAAATTAGGAACGGGAGCTGTTGAAATTAAATCTGGTTATGGATTAAATTTAGAGGCCGAACTTAAAATGTTGAGAGTTATTAAAAAACTAAATAAAAATTTTCCCATTACTATTAAAGCAACCTTTTTAGGAGCACATGCATTACCTTTAGAATTTAAAAATAATAAAGAAGCCTTCATAAATCTTATTGTGAATAACATGCTACCCGAAGTTGCAAAAGAAAATTTAGCTGAATTTATTGATGTATTTTGTGAAACAGGTTATTTTTCAGTCGAAGATACCAAAAAATTGTTAGTAGCCGGTAAAAAATACGGATTAACTCCAAAAATTCACGTCAACCAATTCACTGCAATTGAAGGAGTTGAATTAGGAGTAGAATATAAAGCATTGTCTGTAGATCATTTGGAATTAATGAGAGATGAAGATATTAAGAGTCTTAAAGGAAGTACAACTATGCCTGTTGCCCTGCCTTCATGTTCCTTTTATTTAAGCATTCCATATACTCCAGCCAGAAAAATTATTGACGCAGGACTTCCTTTAGCTTTAGCTACAGATTATAATCCAGGTTCAACACCTTCAGGTAATATGAATTTTGTGATTTCTACAGCTTGCATTAAAATGAAAATGACACCTGAAGAAGCTATAAACGCAACAACTATTAATGGTGCTTATGCAATGGGGCTAGAAAACATACTTGGAAGTATTTGTAAAGGAAAAAAAGCTAATTTCATAATAACTAAAAAAATACCTAGTTATGGTTTTATTCCTTATTCATTTGGAAGCCCACAAATTGAAGAAGTTTTTATAGAAGGAAAGAAAATTTAAAATCCATCCGTTACAAACTATATTTTTTTCGTTTTTAGTGTTTTTTGTAAAAATGATTTTTCTTCATTCTCACGATATCCATTTATTAAGGTTTACCTTAAAAGTAAGTCAGTTATTTGTTGGTAACGCAAGACAAAAAAAGACTAACAACAAAGCACCTAAACAAATATTTCTCATATAAAACTATTAAGGATAGCATAAATATAATTTTAAATAGTTTATTAAAATAATTTTTCTGTTAATTTCGCATTAAATTAAGTATCCATGTGGTTTAAACTAAAATCGTATCTAATTTTCTTATTAAAATCTAATAACCACCACGGTGTACACTCTCCTTTTGTTTATAATTTGGTTACAGAATGCTTTTATAAAAAAACAAATTCTTCAAAAAAGATTTTCTTTATTAAAATAAAAAAATGGCTACTTTCAAATAAAAAAAACATTTTAATAACTGATTTTAAAAAAGGGTCAAAAAAATTTAAATCTAAAAAAAGAAAAGTATGTGACATAGCAAAAGTTGCAGGAATTTCAACAAAAAAAGGCCTACTCTTAATCAGATTCATCGAATATTTTAACTTAACAAATATTTTAGAAATAGGCACATCGGTTGGATTAGGAACTTCAACAATGGCTATTTCAAATAAAAATGCAACTATTAAAACATTGGAGGGGTGTGATAAAACCAGTCCTATTGCAAAAGAATTATTCAATACGTTTCAATTAAATAATATTGAGGTTATAGTTGGTGAATTTAAAAAAACACTTCCATTAGTTCTAAAAAATCATCCTATAAACTTAATTTATTTTGATGGCAATCACCAAAAAAAGACTACTATCGAATATTTCAATATCTGTATTCAAAAAATAATAAATGAAACCATTTTTATTTTTAATGATATATATTCGTCAAAAGAAATGCTAGAAACTTGGGAAATAATTAAAAATCATCCAAAAGTTACCGTAACCATTAACACCTATCATTTAGGTTTTGTTTTTTTTAGAAAAGAACAAGCTAAGCAACATTTTAGTATTAGAGTTTAATTTATACATTTGAACTATGGAAAAATAACATCTATTACTTTAAAAATAAAAAAACACACAAATGAAAATTTACACTAAAACCGGAGATAAAGGAATAACTTCACTTTTTGGAGGAACAAGAGTTCCAAAACACCATATAAGAATTGAAGCATTTGGTGCAATAGATGAATTAAACTCTTACATAGGATTGGTGCGCGATCAAAAAATTGATAATAGCATAGCAAATAAACTGATAACCATTCAATCAGAACTTTTTACTATTGGGGCTATGCTTGCAACTCCAGCAGAAAAACAACTATTAAAAAATGGAAAAGAAAAGTTGCATATTGAAAAACTAAATAAAAATTCCGTTATCCATTTAGAAAATGAAATTGATGCAATGAATGAAACCCTTCCTACTATGAAACATTTTGTGCTTCCTGGAGGGCATACTACGGTGTCATTTTGTCATATTGCTCGATGTGTATGCCGAAGAGCTGAGAGAACAGTTACACTACTCAGTGAAAATAGTGAAATTAATCAGGAAATTATTATTTATTTAAACCGACTTTCTGACTACCTTTTTGTACTGGCACGAAAATTGACCTTTAACAATAAGGCTACAGAAATTAAATGGATTCCTTAAAATTGGCAAAAAGTTCTTTTTTTATTGAAAAAAAGCAAGAAAACACTTGATTTTTTGAGTAAAAAATTTATTTTTGCAGGAAATTTAATACAAAAAAGAGTTATGTATTGGACTTTAGAGTTAGCATCATATTTAGCAGATGCACCATGGCCAGCAACAAAAGATGAATTAATTGATTACGCAATTAGAACAGGTGCTCCTTTAGAAGTTGTTGAAAATCTTCAGGAAATTGAAGATGAAGATGAAAATTACGAAACAATCTTAGAGATTTGGCCAGACTATCCTTCCGAAGAAGATTATCTTTGGAATGAAGATGAATATTAAAAAAATTTAATCTAAAAAAGTCTCCGAGGAGACTTTTTTTTTGCTTTATTCCATAATTTTAAGCTTATTTTAAACCATTTTAAACCTAAAAAGGTTTAAATTCGCTTTTATAAAAACAATAACTATTTTCTTTCAACTATTGGGAGATATAAAAATATTAACACATTAAAAATGAGTATATTAAATTCAGTTCTTAAATTATTCGTTGGAGACAAAACAAAAAGAGATTTAAAATTATTACAACCTATTGTAACAAACGTTTCTGAGTTTGAAAAAGAAATAAGTGAACTTACCAATAATGAATTACGTGAAAAAACAGATTTCTTTAAAACACAAATTTTAGAAGCTACACAAAACATTAATTTAGAAATTTCTCAACTTAAAGAAGAAGCCCATAATACAGATACAAATGTTGACAGAAAAGAAGAAATTTATACACAAATTGATAAACTAGAAGATGAAGCTTATGAAGCATCAGAAAAAGTCTTGAAGGATATTATGCCTGAGGCATTTGCTTTAATTAAAGAAACTGCAAAACGTTTTACTGAGAACGAAAGCATTACTGTTACTGCAACTCCTTTTGATAGAGAACTTTCTGGCTCAAGAGACAATATTACTTTAGATAATGAAAATGCAATTTGGGCAAATACCTGGGATACTCAAGGAATAGAAGTTACCTGGGATATGATACATTACGATGTGCAATTAATAGGTGGGTCAGTTTTGCACCAAGGTAATATTGCTGAAATGATGACCGGGGAAGGTAAAACTTTGGTTTCTACACTCCCTGTGTACTTGAATGCTCTTACAGGAAAAGGTGTTCACGTAGTTACTGTAAATGACTACTTAGCCAAACGTGATGCCGCTTGGATGGGCCCTATTTTTGAATTTCATGGTTTAAGTGTTGATTGTATAGACATTCACGAACCAAATTCTGATGCTAGAAGAAAAGCTTATAACTCTGATATTACTTACGGAACAAACAATGAATTTGGTTTTGATTATTTACGTGATAATATGGCTCATTCGCCAAACGACCTAGTTCAACGCCCACATAATTACGCCATTGTTGATGAGGTAGATTCTGTTTTGGTTGATGATGCACGTACACCATTGATTATTTCTGGTGCTACTGCAAATGCGGACAGACACGAGTTTAACGAGTTAAAACCAAATGTTGATAAATTGGTTTCGATGCAAAGACATTATTTAACTGGTGTTTTAGCAGAAGCAAAAAAATTAATAAAAGAAGGTGACACAAAAGAAGGTGGGTTTTTACTTTTTCGAGTTTTTAGAGGTTTACCAAAAAGTAAAGCTTTAATTAAATATTTAAGTCAAGAAGGAATAAAACAGTTATTACAAAAAACTGAAAACTTCTATATGCAAGATAACAACCGTGAAATGCCAAAAATTGACGCGGAGTTGTATTTTGTAATAGACGAAAAAAATAATTCAATTGATTTAACCGATAAAGGTATTTCATACTTATCAGAAGGGGGAGGTGACGATGATTTCTTTATTTTACCTGATTTAAGTACCGAAATTGGTAGGATTGATAAAGAATGTACTTCTACTGATGAAAACACTGCTAAAAAAGAAGAATTATACCGTGATTACAGTATAAAAAGTGAGCGGATTCATACTATGAATCAACTATTGAAAGCATACACATTATTTGAAAAAGATGTTGAGTATGTTATTATGGAAGACAAAATTAAAATTGTTGATGAACAAACTGGTCGTATTATGGATGGCCGTAGATATTCTGACGGATTACATCAAGCGATTGAAGCTAAAGAAAATGTAAAAATTGAAGCAGCTACTCAAACATACGCTACTATTACACTTCAAAACTACTTTAGAATGTACCGTAAACTTTCAGGTATGACAGGTACTGCGGTTACTGAAGCTGGTGAATTCTGGGAAATCTATAAATTAGATGTTATTGAAATCCCTACCAACCGACCATTAATTCGTGATGATAGACAAGATTTAGTTTTTAAAACAAAAAGAGAAAAATACAATGCTGTAATTGGTGAAATTGAAAACCTTGTAAACCAAGGTCGTCCGGTATTAGTGGGAACAACTTCTGTAGAAATTTCTGAATTATTAGGAAGAATGCTTTCTATCAGAAAAATACAACACAATGTCTTAAATGCAAAATTACATAAAAAAGAAGCTGATATTGTAGCTCAAGCAGGAGACCCTGGTGTTGTTACTATTGCAACAAATATGGCTGGTCGTGGTACTGATATAAAACTTTCTGATGAAGTTAAATCAGCCGGAGGTCTAGCAATTATTGGTACTGAGCGTCATGATTCACGTCGTGTTGACCGCCAGTTACGTGGTCGTGCTGGTCGTCAAGGTGATCCAGGTTCATCGCAATTCTATGTTTCATTAGAAGATAACTTGATGCGTTTATTTGGTTCAGACAGAATTGCCAAAATGATGGATAGAATGGGATTGAAAGAAGGGGAAGTTATTCAGCATTCTATGATTACAAAATCTATTGAACGTGCTCAACAAAAAGTTGAAGAAAATAACTTTGGTGTTCGTAAACGATTATTAGAATATGACGATGTTATGAACTCTCAGCGTGAAGTTGTTTATAAACGAAGAAGACATGCTTTGGATGGTGATAGACTACAGGTTGACATTGTAAATATGGTATATGATACTTGCGATTTATTGGTTAGAGAAAATAAACCAACTGATGATTATACTAATTTTGAATTTGAATTAATTAGTTTTTCATCTACTAGCTCTCCTTTTTCAGAAGAAGAATTTAAATCTCTTTCTGAACAGGAGTTAATTGACCAACTATTTGATATAGTTTATAAGCATTATAGAGAAAAATTAGAACGCAGTGCGCAAGCTGCCTTTCCGGTAATTAAAGATGTTTATGAAAATCAAGGAGACCGTTATGAGCGTATTGTTGTTCCTTTTACAGACGGAACTAAGGAATTAAAAGTTGTAACTAATCTTAAAGAAGCCTACGAAACTGGCGGTAAAGGCTTGGTAACTGACTTTGAAAAAAATATTACATTGGCTATTATTGATGATACTTGGAAAGATCATTTGCGTCAAATGGACGAGTTAAAGCAATCGGTTCAAAATGCAACTTATGAGCAAAAAGATCCGTTGTTAATTTATAAATTTGAATCATTTGAATTGTTTAATGCTATGTTAGACAAGGTTAATAAAGAAGTGTTATCATTCTTATTTAAAGGAGAATTACCTTCACAAGATGCTACCCAAGTTTCTCAAGCAAGAGAGCAAAAACGCGATAAAGTTCAGTTAAGTAAAGAAGATTATCGTAGCCCAACCGAAGGAGCACAAACCAATCAAACTCAGCAACCACAGGTTGTTGAAACAATTGTTAGAACAGAACGAAAAATTGGTAGAAATGAAAAAGTTACCATTAAAAATGTAATGAGTGGTGAAAATAAAATTGTAAAATATAAACAAGCAATTCCTTTAATAAATAAAGGAGAGTGGGTAATTGTAGAAGAATAACATGTAAAATGAATGAATATAAAAAAAGCCTCCAAATTTGGAGGCTTTTTTTTATATCGCTAGATTTTTATCGTAGGGAATATTTTTCAGTATATGATTTATAGCATCAACCCTGGCAAAAGTTTTTCTATTTGCTTTAATTATTTTCCACTTAACTGGACCTTCTTTAGTTTTTTCAAACATTTTATTTTTATACTCAGTGTATTTATCCCATAATAATTGGGCCTTTTCATCCACTGCAGTCATTTTCCACTGTTTTAAAGGGTCAGATTTAATCTCTCTAAATCTCTTTGCTTGTTCTTTTTTTGAAATCGACATATACATTTTTACAACCCTAATTCCAGATTCAGAAATCATACGTTCAAATTCATTCACCTGATTCATAAAAACTTTATAATCTCCCTGAGTGCAAAACTCGTTTACAGGCTCAACTACAGCTCTGTTATACCAGCTTCTGTCAAAAAACACAATTTCACCTGCTTTTGGAAATTTTTCAACATAACGTTGAAAATACCATTGTGATTGTTCATCTTCTGATGGTTTTGGTAAAGCAATAATACGGAAATGACGAGGATTCATTCTTTCTGTAATTCTTCTAATTGCACCACCTTTTCCTGCAGCATCTCTTCCTTCGAAAATTACGATAATACGCTCATTATTTTGAATTGCCCAAGATTGCATTCTAATTAATTCAACTTGTAATTTTTTTAAGCGTTTTTCATAATTTACATATCTAACAGCCTTTTCCAAATTATATGGCTCTTTTAACAACAAAGCAGTAAGCCCTTTGTTAGTGTTTAAAATTTTTGCCCCATCTTCAGTTAATTCGTAATTGTGCATAATTTAATCTATTTGATTTGATGAACGATAGTATCTCATTATTATGTTAGAGTCAGGTAATAACGTAGTTAAAGCCTTATCTTTTCCATCATAATTAAATTGAGAAAGTACATATCGTATACACTCTAAACGAGCAATTTTCTTATCATTAGCTTTTACTGTAATCCAAGGACTATAACTTGTGTGAGTTTTACTAAACATTTGTTCTTTATAGTTAGTATATCTATCCCACAATTCCTGCCCTTTCTTATCTACAGGACTAAATTTCCATCTTTTTAAAGGAGTTTCTAGGCGCGCGTTAAAACGATCTAATTGTTCTTGCTTTGTAATTGAAAACCAAAATTTAATTAAAATGATACCATCTTCATATAGCATGTGTTCAAATTCAGGGACCTGTAGCATAAAATTATCATATTGTGCTTCATTACAAAAACCCATAACAGGTTCTACAACTGCCCTATTATACCAGCTTCTATCAAAAAAAACAATTTCGCCCGGGTTTGGCAATACTTTTATATAACGTCTAAAATACCACTGACCCCGTTCTACTTCAGTAGGTTTAGTTAGCGCTACAACTCTCATTGACCGAGGGTTCAAATGTTCTGTAAACCTTCGAATATTCCCTCCTTTTCCTGCCGCATCTCTTCCTTCAAAAACTATTGCAACTCGTTTTTTATTTTTTGAAACCCATTGCTGCAATTTTACCAATTCAATTTGAAGATTTTTTAATTCTTTTTCATAAAAAAGTCTTTTTTTAACTTTTTCTATTGGTATGTTTTTTTGTTCTATGATTTCCTGCAATTCTTGATTTGAAGTAGCTTTTTGAAAATCTTTAATAGTTAGCTTTGGTATTTCTTCTTCCATAAATAGTTTTATTAATCAACAGTAACACAATTTACTGGATTATTTGAAATTTGCAATTTAGCATCTGATGGTGAAATGTAAGGAATTCCTAGACCCAGTCCTCGCAAAATAAATAAAATTCCAATAATAATTACAAAAACAGGTATTACTTTTTGAATTTTTGCTCTTATTGATAAATTTAAAAAATTCCCAATTAAAATTGCCATAGTCATTAAAGGAATTGTTCCCAACCCAAAAATTACCATATATAAACCTCCATTGACAATATCACCCGAAGAAATTGCTCCAATTAAAGCCATATAAACCAAGCCACATGGCAAAAATCCATTAAAAAATCCTATAAAAAAAAGTGCTTTATTTGACTTTTTATTTAAATAAAATCCAAGCTGCTTTTTTACCTGAGCTATAAATTTATAAAGTGGTTTTGAAAAATTGTACCTATTAAAAATTGATGCAGGTATAAGCACTAATAATATCATAATACAGCCCATTAATATGGATAATCTTTGTTGAAAACCAGCTAAATAAAGTCCTTTACCAATAAAACCAAAAAGAATACCAATAATGGCATAACTAATTAATCTTCCAAAGTGATATAAAAAAGTTTGAAAAAATAGTTTTGCTTTTGAACTTCTGTCAACAGGTAACACAAACGCAATTGGTCCGCACATTCCAATACAATGAAGACTTCCTGCCAAACCCAAAATCAAAGCTGTCCAAAGCATATTAATACATTATTTGTTCTTTAAATAAATACGTTGTTTCATTTATAGACCATTCAATTTTGATATTCCATTTTCCTGCTACCAAATCACTATCATTAATTAAATACTGATGCGAATTTAATTGAATGGGAATTTTGAAATCAATTTTATTATTAGATAATCTTTTGAAAACTATAGTGCCTGCTATTTTGGAAGGTTCTAAATTTGAAGGAAAATGGATCACTAATCCCTCAATTGTTTTTTCAACATATACATTTTCTTCTAATACAGATGCATTGGTTAATTTATCAATTTCTTGTTGATAATTTAATTCTTCTTTGTAATATTCATCAGAAACCAAATGATGGTTATATTCAGGAAAAATAGATGCTTTTATAACAAAATACAATATAAAAATAATGAAAGATCCGATTGAAATTACAATACCAGCCGGCCAAGTTAATTTAAACTTCATACAGTTTACCTAATTTAATTAATTTTTAATGGACCTGTAAAATTGGTTGTTGCTGTTTCAATTAACACATTATTTGAATAAATTCCAATTTCCAGTTTTTCTTTTGACAAATTTAGGTCATTTTTTTGAATTTCTATAAATAGTGTTCCTGCTCTTAATCCTTGTTTAGGAACATTTGCAATTCCTCCAACCATTAAAATCTCACCTTTATGTGAAGTCAATTTTAGTTCCACATTATCAATAGGTTCTGTTGTTTTATTAATTAATTTAAACGTATAAACATTTTTAATAGTAGTTTGAGTTGATTGAAATGTTTGTCCAGGTATGCGTAATACTGTAGCCTCAACATCATTCCTCAAAAATAACATTGTTACTAAAACACCAACTAATATTGTTAAAATAACCGTATATGCAATTAATCTATGGTTAAATTTAAATTGTTCATTTCTTTCAATATCATCTTCAGATGCATATCTGATTAATCCTTTTTCAAACCCTGTTTTTTTCATTATATCATCACAGGCATCAATGCAAGCTGTACAATTAATACACTCCAGCTGTGTACCATTTCTAATATCAATTCCTGTTGGACAAACTTGAATACATTGTTTACAATCTATACAATCACCATGACCAAGTTCTTCCCTATTTTCATTTTTTCGTAATTTTTTCCTACCATTATCCCCTTCTCCTCTGATAAAATCATAAGCTACATTTATTGATTTATTATCTAACAGCACACCTTGCAGTCTTCCATAGGGGCAAACAATGATACATACCTGTTCTCTAAACCGCGCAAAAACAAAATAAAATATTGCTGTGAATATTAACAGTTTAAATAACAAAGCAATATGCCCTAAAGGACCATCAGTTATATACTGAATTACCTCATCAGAACCTAAAATATATGCCAGAAAAACATTTGATATTATAAACGAAATAACAAAGAAAACAAACCATTTTAAAAAGCGTTTTCGTATTTTTTCCCCATTCCATTCTTGACGGTCAAGTTTAATTTGCTTCTCTCTATCACCTTCTATAAAGTATTCTAATTTTCTGAAAACCATTTCCATAAAAATGGTTTGAGGACAAATCCAGCCACAAAATATCCTACCAAAAACAACTGTGAAAAGAATTACAAAAACGACACTTACCAGTATTGAAATAACTAACAGGTGAAAATCCTGAGGCCAAAAAGGATATCCAAAAATGTGAAATTTTCTTTCTAAAACATTAAATAGTAGAAATTGATTTCCTTTAATTTTAATAAATGGAGCAGTAAATAAAAATATAATTAACAACCAACTTACATATGTTCGATATCTGTAAAATACACCTTTTGGTTTTTTAGGAAAAATAAAATTACGTTTTCCTTTATCATCTATTGTAGCTATAGAATCTCTAAATATTTCTTTCTCTTGTGTCCCCATAATTGTTGCAAAAAAGGCTGTAATTTTAATTTTTTATCACATACAAAAATATTTTCATCTTAATAAATTAAAGATACTAAAGTGACAAAAAATTAAATAAAACAGCCTAATTACTACTAAATAAAAATTTACAATATAACTTGTTTGAGTTATGTTGTAAAAAAACTATTATTCTTCCGGCCAAATAATATCACCTTCAGGTGCTTTTGGAACTGCAGGTTGAGTTCCTTGCATTGAAATGATATAACTGGCTAACTGAATCCTTTCTTCTCTGGTAATTGTACTTTTCCAGGGAATCATACCTTTACCTGGTCTTCCTCCATTTGTTAAAGTGTTAAAGATAGATTTTACATCTCCACCTAATATCCACTTATTATCTGTTAAATTTGGCCCTATACTTCCTCCTAAGTCATCTAAATGACAAGCAGTACAAGTTTTTGAGGTAAATAATTCTTTCCCTATCGCTAAGTTTTCATCGTCTATAAATACAACAATATTCGCATCATCAAATTTATCTGGATTTGCTTTTTTATAAGCTTCAAATTTAATTTTTGCAGCAGAAATTTCAGCTTCTAACTCGTCATATTGATTGTATTTTCCAAAACCTAAAACCATGATGTAATAAAAAATACTGACAATAATGGTAATATAGAACCCTATTAACCACCAAGGTGGCAATACATTATCTAATTCTTTAATACCATCGTAATCATGATCTAACAAGATATCTTCCTCGGTTCCTAATTCGTGAGCTTTAGTCATGGATTTCATAAACTTTTTCCAGCCCGATATATTTTCTGAATTTTTATTCATTGTTAATCTCTTTATTGTTTTGTTTATCTAAAGGTAACTGACTAATTTCATCAATATTTTTTTTCGGCAATTTCATTACAAACACTAACATAGTAACAAAAACTGTAAAAAATAAAAGTAGTGAAATTATTGGGTATATTTCTACACCATCAATTCCTTCTAAATTATGTTTAATAAACTTTAGCATATAATTATTTTATTTTAATGCTGTGTTTGAGTTCACTTTAATATCAGTACCTAAACGTTGTAAATAAGCAATTAATGCAGTAATTTCTTTATTTTGAATAGCACTATTACCATAATTTTTAACAAATTCAGGATCTTGTCGTAAATTACCTTCAATTGCTTTTGCCTGAACTAGTAATGCCTGTTTTGCTCCTGCAATTTCTTCTTCAGAATACGGGACACCTAATTTCACCAAAGCATTCATTTTATTTTCAATGTCTGAAGCATTCAAATCATTCTTAATTAACCAAGAATAACGTGGCATAATTGAACCCGGAGATGTTGATCTAGGATCTAACATATGATTAAAGTGCCAATTATCGTTGTATTTCCCGCCAATTCTATGCACATCTGGTCCTGTTCGTCGTGAACCCCATAAAAATGGGAAATCATAAACAAACTCACCAGCTTTTGAGTACTCGCCATATCTCTCAATTTCTGAACGGAATGGACGAATCATTTGAGAGTGACAGTTATTACAACCCTCGCGAATGTATATATCTCTACCTTCCAGTTCTAATGGTGAATAAGGCTTAACACTTTCAATAGTTGGAACATTTGATTTCACCAACATTAATGGTACTAATTCTACCAATCCTCCAATTAAAATTGCTACAGTAGTTAAAATAGTGAATAAAACCGTCCTTCTTTCTAACCAAGTATGAATACCTTCACCTTGAATGCGTTTCCCACTAATTTTTTTAAGTGGTGCTGCTTCAGCTAATTCATCTTCAACTTTAGAACCTGCTTTTGCAGTTTTTATAATATTAATAGCTAACAATATAAAACCTGTTAAATATAATGTACCTCCAATGGCACGCATTATATACATTGGAATAATTTGTGTAACTGTTTCTAAAAAGTTACCATAAATCAATGTTCCATCAGGGTTAAATTGTTTCCATAAAAATGCTTGTGTAAAACCAGCAACATAAAGTGGTATTGCGTAAAATAGAATACCTAAAGTACCTAACCAAAAATGTGTATTCGCTAGTTTTTTTGAATACAATGGTGTTTTCCAAAGTTTTTCAGCTAACCAATAAACAATTCCAGCAACCATAAATCCATTCCAAGCCAAAGCACCAACGTGCACATGACCTACAATCCAATCGGTATAGTGTCCAATAGCATTGATACTTTTAAATGACAACATTGGACCTTCAAAAGTTGCCATACCATAACCTGTAATTGCAACTACAAAGAATTTTAACACCGGATTTTCACGTACTTTATCCCATGCACCTCGAAGTGTTAATAATCCATTAATCATACCTCCCCAAGAAGGGAAAATTAACATTACTGAAAATACAGTACCTAAATTTTGAGCCCATTCTGGTAAAGCCGTATTCAATAAGTGGTGAGGACCTGCCCAAATATATAAGAAAATTAATGTCCAGAAGTGAATAATTGATAGTCTATAAGAATAAACTGGTCTGTTCGCTACTTTTGGAACAAAATAATACATTAAACCAAGCACAGGTGTTGTTAAAAAGAATGCCACAGCATTATGACCATACCACCATTGAACTAAAGCATCTTGAACTCCAGAATAAACAGAGTAACTTTTAAATCCAGTTACCGGCATTTCTAAATTATTAAAAATATAAAGTACGGCTATGGTTATAAGTGTAGCAATATAAAACCAAATTGCTACATATATATGACGTTGTCTTCGTTTTAAAATTGTACCAATCAGGTTAATTCCAAACACAACCCAAATTAAAACCACAGCCAAATCAATTGGCCACTCTAATTCAGCGTATTCTTTTGATGAAGTTAGACCCAGAGGTAATGTAATTGCTGCAGCTACAATAATAGCTTGCCAACCCCAAAAATGAATTCTACTTAAAACATCGTTAAACATTCTTGCTTTTAGCAATCGTTGAGTAGAATAATATATTCCTAAAAATATTCCATTCCCCACAAAAGCAAATATTACAGCGTTAGTATGCAACGGTCGCAATCGACCGAAACTTAACCAAGAGATTGCATTATCTGATCCTGCAAATTCTAATAATCCTGGGAAAACAAATAGCAAGGCAACTATAAGCCCTACTAACATACCTACAACTCCCCATAGAATTGTAGCCCAAAGAAACATTTTTACGATTTTATTGTCATAATAAAATTGTTCTTTTTCCATACTTGTTTGATTAATTGTTAAATGTTAATTTATTTTTCGTTTGTTTGTTCTTTTTTAGATTCAGCAACTAGTTCATCATCAAATAACATACGCACTGACGGCGTATAAGTATCCTCATATTGCCCTGATTTAACAGTTTTTATAAAAATTATAAAAAAAAATATAGCAACTACTATACTAACTCCAATTGTTATATAAACAACTTCCATTTTCTTATGTAATTTAGACGAAACAAAAATAAGTTTTTTTATAAATAAAAAAATGATATTTGTCAAGTTTTAAAATTCTTAGTATTTATTATTATACGGAAGTTACAACCGCTTTGAAATCCAATTCGTCAATAATGTCACAAATACCACTATACTTATAGAGCTTAAAGGCATTAATATAGCTGCTACAACTGGAGTTAATTTCCCTGTTAGAGCAAAGTACATTCCAATAATATTATACATAAATGAAAGTATAAAACTAGCTTTTATAACTGCAATGGTTTTATGTGATAATTCAAAAAAATCAGGTAATTTTCTAAAAAGCTTTGCATCTAAAATAGCATCACAGGCAGGTGAAAATACATTTACATTTTCTGAAATTGCTATACCAACATTACTTTGAGCTAAAGCACCTGCATCATTCAATCCATCACCAATCATTAACACCTGATTACCTTTTTGCTGCATTTTTTTAATGTAAGTTAACTTATCTTCAGGTTTTTGGTTAAATTCAAATTGGGTATTTTTAGGTAATAATGTTTTTAAATACTTTTTTTCACCCTCATTATCTCCTGATAAGATAACTATATTATACTTTTTTGAAAGTTGATTAAAAACAAATTTAGTACCTTCTCTATAAGTATTACTAAAAATAAAACAGCCTTTGTATTCATCATTTATATTTATATGAATTGCCGTTTCGTTACCAGGTTGCTTTTTTACTTTTAAAAAGTTAGCTGAGCCTAATTGGATATTAAAACTGTTAATTTGAGCTACCATTCCTTTCCCTAACACTTCATCAAAAACCAAAGGTTTTCCTGTTAACTTATTTTCAGAAATAAAATGGTATAAATTTCTGCTTAACGGATGGTTAGAAGCTCTTAAAATCGTTTTTATAGCTGATAGCTCTATAGTAGTCAACTCAAATCCGTTGTATATAATTTTAGCTTTATTATTAGTTGTAATAGTACCTGTTTTATCAAAAATAATGGTATCAACTTTAGAGATTTTCTCAATAGTTTCAGCATTTTTTAAATAGAGTTTTTTGTAACCAAATATTCTTAACATATTTCCAAATGCAAATGGTGCAGATAAGGCTAAAGCACAAGGGCATGCAATTATTAGCACGGCAGTTACCACATTTATAGCCATTGCAGCATTTACAATGTACCAATAAATTCCTGCAAAAAATGCAATTATTAAAATTATAATAGTAAAATACTCACTTATAGTATTGGTTAAATTTTTAATAGTAATATCGTCTCTTTTATTAAAAATATCATTACTCCAAAGTTGGGTTAAGTAACTCTGAGAGATTGTATTTAACACCTCCATTTCAATAGCACCTGAAGTTTGTTTCCCGCCAGCAAAAACTTTATCTCCCGATTGCTTAATTACCGGAACAGATTCGCCAGTAACAAAACTATAATCTATTACTGCATTACCATTAATTAAAATACCATCAACAGGAATTAATTCTTCATTTCGTATTAATAGTCGATCTCCTTTTTTAATATCTTTTACAGGAATGTTTTTTTCATCACCTTCAAAAATTTTGGTAACTGCAATTGGAAAATAAGACTTATAATCGCGTTCAAATGACAAAAAATTATAAGTTTTTTGCTGAAAAAATTTCCCAATTAATAAAAAGAAAATCAACCCAGTTAAACTATCAAAAAAACCTGTTCCGATGTTAAAAATAATTTCAACTGAACTTCTAATAAATAATACAGAAATCCCCAATGAAATTGGAACATCAATATTTAATATTTTATGTCGTAAACCTTTTATTGCTGAAATAAAATAATTTTTTGCTGAATAAAAAACTACAGGAATTGACATTACAAACATTAACCAACGAAATAAATGTTTATATTTTTCTAACCAAAATTCGTCTACCTCAAAATATTCAGGAAAAGATAAAAGCATGATATTGCCAAAGGCAAAAGCTGCAATAGAAATTTGATAAATAAGTGTTTTATCAACACCTCTTTTCTTGGCATCAGCATCATCTAAACTTATATAAGGTTCATAACCTATTGATGTTATTAACTCAACCAGATTTTTAAGCAAAGTATCCTTGCTTTTAAAGGTAATTCTAAGTGTCTTTTTTGGAAAATTGACCAGAGAAGTAGTTACACCATTGTCTAATTTACTCAAATTTTCTAATACCCAAATACATGAACTACAATGTATACTAGGAATATACAATTCTACTACTGAAATACTGCCATCATTAAATTCAAGCAGTTTTTCAATGATATCTTCATTCTCTAAATAATTGTATTTTCCTTTAATATCGGAAGGAATAATTCCGGGGTTAGATTCTAAATCGTAATAACAATTTAATTCATTTATATTTAAAATTTCGTAAACTGTTTTGCACCCATTACAACAAAATGATTTCTCATCAAAGTCTATTGATTTTTTAGGGCAATCTGCTCCACAATGATAACAATTATTCAAACTCAACTTCTGTTCTATTTTAGCACAAAACTATTCATTTATTATTTTAAATAACTGATAAATATCATTATTTTTTTTACATTTGTAAACATCACTTTTAAAATTAATAAGTATCCGTATGTCGAAATGCAACCAATGTATTATCAAGCGTTTTAACTCATTAAAAAATCTCACTAATGATGAACTTGAAAATTTTTCAAATCACAAAACATCACTTCTTATAAAAAAAGGTGAAAATCTAATAACAGAAGGAAATTCAATAAATGGCTTGTACTGTATTAGAGATGGAAAGTGTAAATTAACTAAATTAAACACCAATGGAAAGGAGCAAATTATAAAGTATGTTAAAGGAGGTGATATTTTAGGGCATAGATCAATTTTAAGTGACGAACCTGTTGGCTTAAATGCTACGGCATTAGAAGATATGCATGTTTGTTTTATTCCAAAAGGAGATATTCTAGAAATGGTTAAACTAAATTCTAATTTTTCATTAAGCTTAATGAAAAATATTTCTCATCAACTGAATGAAGCAAATACTTCAATTTCCCAAATGGCTCAAAAACCTGTTAAGGACAGATTGGCTGAAACATTGCTGTACTTGGAAGAAATTTTTGGAATTGACAACGAAGGATTCATTGATATTGTTTTAACACGTGAAGAAATTGCTAACACCATTGGAACTGCAACTGAATCAGCTATTAGATTACTATCAAACTTAAAAAAGGATGGCGTTATAGATTTAACTGGAAAACGCATAAAAATAGTAGCTAAAAATATTCTTCATAATATGGCAGAAGGATATTAATATTGTAAACTTAATAAAAAAGCCTTTTAGATTAATCTAAAAGGCTTTTTTATTTTAAAACTGGTTTTTTAAACCATTGCTGCTGCAATACGTTTATAAACTCCATTTTCTAATTTAGTACGAATAGCAGAGAAAGACTCAATTGTTTCCTTCACATCTTCTAAAGTATGCATTGCTGTTGGAATTAAACGTAAAATTATTAACCCTTTAGGAATAACAGGATAAGCCACAATTGAGCAGAAAATTCCATAATTCTCACGTAAATCATTCACCATAGCCATCGCTTCTGGAATATCACCTTCTAAAAATACAGGTGTTACACACGTATTTGTTTTACCAATGTTAAATCCATTCTCTTTTAAGCCGCTTTGCAAAGCATTAACATTTTCCCAAAGTTTTACTTTTAGCTCAGGCATAGTACGCAACATATCTAAACGTTTTAAAGCACCTTTTACCATTGGCATTGGTAATGACTTTGCAAACATTTGAGAACGCATATTGTACTGTAAATACTGAATAATATCTTTATCGGCAGCAAAAAATGCTCCAATACCGGCCATAGATTTTGCAAAAGTGGCAAAATATACATCAATATCATCTTGAACTCCTTGTTCAACACCTGCCCCTTTTCCTCCTTCACCTAATGTTCCAAAACCATGAGCATCATCAACTAATAATCTGAATTTAAATTTTTCTTTTAAGGCAACTATTTCTTTTAATTTTCCTTGTTCACCTCGCATTCCAAAAACACCTTCAGAAATCACAAGTATTCCACCGTTGGTATCTTCGGCAATTTTAGTAGCTCTTTTCAAGTTTTTCTCTAAACTTTCAATATTGTTATGCTGGTAAGTAAAGCGTTTACCATGATGTAATCTAACACCGTCAATAATACAAGCATGAGAATCAATATCATAAACTATCACATCATGTTTAGTAACAAGTGCGTCAATGGCCGAGACCATTCCTTGGTAACCAAAATTCACTAAATATGCTGCTTCTTTATTTACAAATTCAGCACATTCCTGTTCTAATTGTTCATGATATTTTGTATGACCTGACATCATTCTTGCTCCCATTGGATAAGCCATTCCATATTCAGCTGCTGCTTCAGCATCGGCTTTTCTAACTTCAGGATGATTTGCTAACCCTAAATAATCATTAATACTCCAAGTAATCACTTTTTTTCCATTGAATGTCATTCTGTTTGAAATTTCACCTTCTAACTTCGGAAAAACATAATAACCTTCAGCTTTTTCGGCCCATTTACCTAAAGGACCTTTATCTTTTTTTATTCTATCAAATAAATCTTTCATTATAATGTATTTTACATAAAATGCTTACTACAATGAGCATTTTTATGAGTTTACAAAGTAAGCGTTTTTTTTTTTGCTATTCAAGTGAAGTATAAACAAAAAAAGAGGCTTAAAAATTTAAGCCTCTTTTGTATATTATTTCTTTTTTACTTTACAAATTCTACTACTGGATTTTCTTTAGTTTGAGAATCAAAAAAACCTTGTTCTTTCATCCAATCATCGCTATAAATTTTTTCCATATATCGTGATCCATGATCTGGTAAAATTAGAACAACTTTAGAATTTTTATCAAATATTCCTTTTTCACCATATTGCAATGCAGCCTGCATTACTGCTCCACTAGTATATCCAGTAAATAATCCTTCAGTAACTGCCAATTCTCTTGCTCTATGAGCAGCAGCTTCATCGGTTACTTTTTCAAAAACATCAATTAAATCAAAATTTGTTGCAGAAGGAATTAAGTTTTTCCCTAAACCTTCAATTCTGTAGGGATATATTTCTTTATTATCAAACTCTCCTGTTTCATGAAATTTCTTTAAAATAGATCCATAAGCATCTACTCCTAAAATTTTAACATTTGGGTTTTGTTCTTTAATATATTTTGCAACTCCAGAGATAGTTCCACCAGTTCCACTGGCAGCAATAATATGTGTTACTTCACCATTGGTTTGATCCCATATTTCAGGACCTGTTGAATTGTAATGTGCATCAACATTTAACTGATTGAAATACTGGTTAATATAAACTGAGTTTGCTGTTTCTTCGTGTAACCTTTTTGCAACTGAGTAATATGATCTAGGATCATCGGCTTTAGCATGTGCAGGACAAACATATACTTTTGCTCCCATAGCTTTAAGCATATTTATTTTACCTTTAGATGCTTTTGAGTTTACTGCAAGAATGCATTTATACCCCTTTATAATACTAACTAATGCAATACTAAAACCTGTATTACCTGAGGTAGTTTCTATTATAGTACTACCTTTTTTTAATAACCCTTGTCTTTCAGCCTCCTCAATTATGTGTAAAGCAATTCTATCTTTCATAGAATGACCTGGATTGTATCCTTCATACTTTACATAAAAGTTACCATCAAGATTCTCAGTAATTTTGTTTAATTTAATTAAGGGAGTATTACCTACAAGGTCCAATATATTTTTACAAATACCTGTATTTTGTATCATTTTAACGTATTTAATTCAAATTATGAAATATTCAAAAATGAATTATTTTAATAATATCTAATGCGCAAATTTAATAATTTTTTTTAATTATCTGCCTTTCCTTCCAAATCTAATAAAAAACTATAATCTCTAGCAGTCTCTTTTAATGTATCAAATCGACCTGAAGCCCCACCATGTCCAGTTTCCATATCAATATGCATTAATAACAAGTTGTCATTAGCTTTCAACTCTCTTAATTTTGCCACCCATTTCGCCGGTTCAAAATACTGAACTTGGGAATCGTGGAGTCCGGTTGTAACCAACAAATTAGGATAATTTGCCTTTTGTACATTGTTATATGGTGAATACGATTTCATATAGTCATAATATATTTTATCATTCGGGTTTCCCCATTCATCATACTCACCGGTTGTAAGTGGAATGGTATCATCTAACATAGTAGTAACAACATCAACAAAAGGTACCGAAGCAATAACACCCTTAAATAATTCAGGCTCCATATTTACAACAGCTCCCATTAACAAACCACCAGCAGAGCCCCCACTGGCATAGATATGCTCTTTAGAAGTATATTTTTTTTGAATTAAATATTTAGCACAATCAATAAAATCTATAAATGTATTTTTCTTTTTTAATAATTTACCCTCTTCATACCATTTTCTCCCCAAATATTCACTTCCACGAACATGAGCAATAGCAAAAACAAAACCTCTATCTAATAAACTTAAACGTGTAGAACTAAACCCCGCATCAATAGTGTATCCATATGAACCATAACCATATAAAAGCAAAGGTGTATTACTATTTAATTCAGTTTTTTTATGGTAAACTACTGAAATAGGAATTTTAGTTCCATCACAGGCAGTTGCCCACAGGCGGTCGCTTTTATAGTTTTTCTTGTCAAATTTTCCACCTAAAACCTGCTGCTCTTTTTGTACTTCTTCTGATTTATCATCAACATTAAATTCAATAACAGAACTTGGTGTAGTCATTGAATTATAACCATACCTAATTTTACTTGTGTCAAATTCAGGATTAAAATAAACACCTGCCGAATAGGTTTCTTCTGAAAAAGGAATGTAAAAATCTTTGCTATTATCCCAGCGCTTAATTCTAATTTTACAAACTCCATTAATTCTTTCTTCCAAAACTAAAAAATCTTTAAAAATGGAAATATCTTCTAACAGCACATCATTTCTATGTGGTATAACGTCTTCCCATTCTTCTTTAAAAGTATTCTTCTCCAAAGCCCTCATAAGCTTAAAATTGGTGGCCTTATCTTTATTGGTTAGAATGTAAAAGTAATTCTCATAATGAGCAATACTATATTCTAAATCGCGTTCTCTTGGCTGAAATAATTTAAATTTCCCTAAAGGTTCATTGGCTTTTAAAAAGCTGCATTCAGTTGAAACGGTACTGTAAGAACCTATTACCAGATATTTTTGTGATTTGGTTCGGTAAACATAAACGCTAAAAGCCTCATCTCTTTCATGAAAAACTTCTACATCTTCTGAAGGATTTGTACCCAACTCATGTCGAAATATTTTTTCACTTCGCAAAGTTGTTGGATTCTTTTGAGTATAAAAAACTGTTTTATTATCACTTGCCCAAGAAGCACTTCCTGTAGTATTTTTAATTTTTTCTGGATATAATTCTCCTGTTTCTAAATTTTTAAATTGAAGTGTATACTGCCTTCTACTAACCGTATCAATACCAAAAGCTACCAAATTGTTATTGGGACTTACTGATACTCCTGAAAGTTTAAAATAATTATGTTCTTTCGCCATTTCATTCACATTAAACATAATCTCCTCTTGAGTTTCTAGACTTTCTTTTTTTCTAGTATGAATTGGGTATTGCTTACCAACTTCGTAACGAGTTATATAATAATATCCATTTTTTTTATAGGGAACCGATTCGTCATCTTCTTTAATTCTAGATTTCAATTCGGTAAACAACATATCCTGAAATTCTTTAGTATGACTAGTAGAAGCCTCAAAGTATTCATTTTCAGCCTTTAAATAGTCAATCACCTTTGGGTTTTCTTTTTCATTCAACCAATAATAATCATCTATTCTAACATCGCCGTGTATCTCAAACCTCTTTTCAATTTTTTCAGCTTTTGGTGATGTAAGTGATTTATTTACCATTCTAAATTTGTTTTTATGCTAAGCTGCAAAAATACTATATTTGCCACACTAACGCATTAAAATTTATACAAAATGTTTGGAGATTTATCTGGGATGATGGGCAAACTAAAAGATGCTCAAAAGAGAATTGAAGAAACAAAAAAAAGGCTTGAAACTATATTAATTGATGAAACTGCAGCTAATGGATGTGTAAAAGTTACTGTTACTGCCAGTAAACAAGTGAAATCCATTACCATTTCTGAAAAACTTTCAGAAAAAGAAGAAATCGAAGATTACTTAATTATAGCACTCAACAAGGCCTTATCAAAAGCAAACAATATAAGTGAAGCTGAATTGGCTGCTGCTGCTAAAGATGGAATACCTAATATTCCAGGTATAGATATGTTTAAATAGTGCTGAGTAAAAATTTAAATTACTCCAAAAAATAGTCATCTTTAAATCCAATCAAGTATACTTTTTCCTGAGCACGAGTAACGGCTGTATACAACCACCTAAGATATTCAATACTTTGACCTTCCGGCAAATAAGGTTGCTCAATAAAAACAGTCTTCCATTGTCCACCTTGTGATTTATGACAAGTAACTGCATATGAAAACTTTACTTGCAATGCATTAAAATATTTACTCTTTTTTACACCTAAAAACTTTTTGTATTTCGATTTCTCTTGCGCAAAATCTTTAGCCACTTCCTGATACAATTTATTTGAATCATCATAAGATAAAGAAGGTGATTCCAAAGTTAATGTATCCAATAACAATACTGTTTCAAAAGGTTTTTGATTTGGATAGTCAATCATTCGAACTTTTACCTCAGCAAAACGAAAACCGTACAATTCCTTAATCTTAAATATTTCCAAAATTTCACAAATATCACCATTGGCAATAAAACCAGCTTCGCTCGAGTCTTTTAACCAAAAATAATTATTCTTTACAACCATTATATAGTCTCCAGTAGAAATTTCACTTTCCTGACCTCTAATTTTGCTTCTAATTTGCTGATTGTACTGATTAGCCCTCTTATTTGAGCGAACTATAAAAGCAGTATCTTCAACCCCTATATTGTCGTAAGCTACGTTTATAGCATCCTGTATTTCATATCCATCAATTAATCTAATTAAATCAGGATAACCCAGTTCAAATTTAAAATCGGAAAACCCTTCATTCCTAATAATTAATCTTAATTGAGTAGCATTAATTAAAATACCTGAATTTTCATGTTGACGCATTACTTCATTAAGTTCAACTTCAGTAACCTCTTTGTGATACTCAAACTCTAATTTTGAACTATCTAGTGCAGGACTTAAAGTTAATTTTACCGGAGGTAATTGAGCTGTGTCACCAATTAGCACCAATTTACAGCCAATTCCAGCGTACACATATGAAATTAAATCATCTAATAATGATCCTTTTTCAAACAATTTGGTATTTGTAGGTGAATCAGGAATCATAGAGGCTTCATCAACAAAAAAAATAGTGTTGGAATTTTTATTTGGCTTTAGAACAAAGTCTACTCCTCCACCTTTATTTTTTTTGGGAAAATATATATTTTTATGAATTGTGAAAGCATTTCTACCTGAATAATTAGCAATAACTTTGGCCGCCCTTCCAGTTGGAGCTAACAAAACAGCCTTGGTTCCTGTGCGCCATAAATTATTAACCAATGTACTAATAGTAGTTGTTTTTCCAGTACCTGCATATCCTTTAATAACAAACAGTGATTTATTATTTTTTTCAAACACAAATTCTGATAATTTTGAAAGTAACAAATCTTGTGAAGATGTTGGTTCAAATGGAAACTTTTCAACTAAGTCATTGTAAAATTCTTGTGGAGTTTTTCGCATATTCAATTTAAAACTCAAATATACACATTCATTTGTGCTGAAAAATTTTTCTGATAAAAAAAAAATTGTAGATTTGCGTACATACAATAATAAATACAGATAGTACATAATGGGAACACTTTTAATTATACTTGCAGGTATAGTAGTAACAGGTCTTTTGGCTTATTTAATTGTTAATTTTATTCCAAAAAAGTTTCATTGGATTATTTCATTAATTTTAGTAGGATTAGCTATATTATTAGCTTACAGTATTAATTTTGAAATTAGAAAACCAATTAAATTTAACAAAGAGAAAAAAGTTAAATATGCGAAAGTAATTAAGCAGTTAAAAATTATAAGAGATGCCGAAGTAGCTCATAAAAAAGTAACTGGAACCTATACTGATGATGGTGAAGGCCTAATAAAATTTATAGATACTGCTCAATTTGCTGTTACTCAAACAACGAACGTACCAAAAATTATTAAATTAGGTGGTGGTATTACAAAAGAAATAGAGGAAAGAGTTACTGACACTGTTGGATATGAAGATGTAAGAGCTTCTTTTGTTGGAAGAGATTACAAAAATATGTTGCAAATTTCGGGAACTGATCAAAAGTTCAAAATTGAAATAGGTGAAATTGAAAAAATTGTCGGATTAAAAGCTCCCGTTTTTGAAGTAAAAGTTGATAAAGGACTTATTTTGAAGGGGATGGATATTAATTTAGTAAAACAGGAAAAAGAAGCAATTGGTGGTGAAGAGATTAGAGGTGAATTTGTAAGAGTTGGTTCTTTAGGCGAAGTAAGTGAAGACGGTAATTGGCCTCCATTCTATGATAAAGGAGATAAGAAAGATAGCGAATAATAACTTAGATTTAAATAATCTAAAAGAGTATAATTTATCCATCCAACTTAGTTTGGATGGATTTTCTTTTTGCATTTATAACAGCAACCCAAATGAAGTTTTGGCACTGGCAGTTTATGAATTTCAAAGTAATACTGTAATCAACCCTGTTAAACATCTTGAACTTGTTACCCAGCTTTATGAACAAGAAGAGCTATTAAAACCTACTTATAAATCAGTTTTTGTATCGCATTTTAACAACCTGGTTTCTCAGGTTCCCTTGGCTCTTTTCAATAAAAATAACTTGCAAAATTATTTACAGTACAGTATAAAGTTACTTGAAAACGATTATATAACATTCGATGAAATTAATAATTCAGATATAGTAAACGTATATATTCCTTTTGTAAATATCAATAATTTTTTAATTGATAAATACGGGGCATTTATGTTCAAACACTCCTCTACTGTTTTAATTGAAAATTTATTAAAATCTTACAAAAACAGTGAAGGATTGTATTTATTTGTAAATGTTATAAATTCTAATTTTGAGCTAGTAGTAATTAATAATAATAAATTAGAATTATTTAATTGCTTTAGCTTCAAAACCAAAGAAGATTTCATTTATTACATATTATTTATTGCTGAACAATTACAACTCAATCCAGAAGAATTTAAGTTAGTTCTCATGGGTGATATTGAAAAAGAATCGGAATTGTATTCAATAGCTTATCAGTATATTAGAAATATCTCATTTTACGCACCTATTGATTTTCCTGCAAATATTTCAAATGAAGTTTCAAAACATGCTTGTTTCACTTTATTGAGTCAACTTTAAAATATGAGAATAATTTCAGGAAAATTCAAAAGTAAGCGGTTAAAGGCTCCCAAAAACTTACCTGTTAGGCCCACAACCGACATGGCCAAAGAAGCCCTTTTTAATATTATTAATAACCTCTATTATTTTAATGGGATTAGAGTTTTAGATTTGTTTTCCGGAACAGGAAATATAAGTTTTGAATTTGGCTCGAGAGGTACCGAAAGCATTACTGCTGTTGATGCACATTATGGATGTATCAAGTATATTAATAAAATTTCTGATGAATTGAATCTAAACATTCATACTGTAAAAAGTGATGTTTTTAAATTTCTTGATAAAAACAATCAACAGTACGATGTGATTTTTGCTGATCCGCCTTATGATTTTGAAAATGAGAAATTTGAAAAAATTGTAATCACAGTTTTCGAGAAAAATTTATTAGCAGAAGATGGAATTTTAATTGTTGAGCATTCTAAACACTCCAAATTAAATCATCTTGAAAACTTTAGTTACGATAAGAAATATGGTGGAAATAAATTCAGCTTCTTTGAAAACATAGAAGATAACTTAGAATAAGGATTCAATAATTTCTTTTTCCAAGATTCCCTCAGCGTCAGCTTTGTAATTTTTAACAATTCTATGGCTTAAAATGGAATAAGCAACAGCTTGAACATCTTCAATATCAGGTGAATATTTACCTTTTATGGCAGCATTTGCCTTAGCTCCTAATATTAAATTTTGAGAAGCTCTTGGTCCTGCACCCCAATCAAGATACTTATCTACCAATTCTGTAGAAAATTTAGATTTTGGACGTGTTTTTGAAACCAATTTCACAGCATATTCTATTACATTATCAGGCACCGGAATTCTCCTAATTAAATGTTGATACTCATTTATAGATTCAGCAGAAAGCAAAGAACTTAAAAGGGCTTTTTCGTCACTTGTAGTCGTTTTAACCACATTAACCTCTTCGCTAAAAGATGGATAATCCAGCTGAATTGAAAACATAAACCTATCTAATTGAGCCTCAGGTAAAGGATAAGTTCCTTCTTGTTCAATCGGATTTTGAGTTGCTAATACAAAAAATGGCTTTACCAATTTATAATGATGTCCAGCAACTGTAACTGACCGTTCTTGCATTGCTTCTAAAAGTGCTGCCTGCGTTTTTGGTGGTGTACGATTAATTTCGTCAGCTAAAATAATATTACTAAATATTGGACCTTTTATAAATTTAAAATGATTGGTTTCATCTAAAACTTCACTACCTAAAATATCTGATGGCATTAAATCTGGAGTAAACTGAATTCGCTTAAAATCTAATCCTAAAGTAGAAGCAATGGTATGTACCATTAAAGTTTTAGCTAATCCTGGCACACCAATTAATAATGAATGACCTCCGCTTAAAATTGATAACAAAATATGATCAACAGCTTCATTCTGGCCAATGATTACTTTAGAAATTTCTTTTTTTAACCTATGATAGTCATTCACTAAGTTTTTTAATGCGGCTACATCAGACATGTTATTCTTTTTTCCAATTTTTCTTAAAATTGCACTTTTTATAGTCTTTATTAATTTTAATATAAGTATCGTTAATTTTGTCTATAGCCCATTTTTCAACGATTTCTTCTTGTTTTTTTTGTAAAGTTAACTTTTGAATTTTTTCATAATCTTGCGTAAACTTAGCTTTATGAGCATCCTCTTTACTTTTTACTAAAATTATTTTATGCATTTTTTCACCACCTCGTATTTCTTCATAAAAAGGTTTGGTAATTTCACTTGCTTTTAAACTACTAACTTTATTATACAAATTAGGATCCATTCTTGTTAAATCAAAACGTGTATCGTTAGTTTGGGGGTTTAAAATAAATCCTTTATTATTTTTAGTTTCTTTATCTTCAGAATATTTTTCTACAGCCTCTTCAAAAGTAATTTTTCCATTTAAAATATCTGATCTAACTTTTTCTAACTCATTTAACGAGGCCTTCAATTCTTCAGATTTTATTTGAGGTTGAATTAAAATATGACGTACATCTCGCTCCTGCCCTTTTATTTTTTCAACCTGAATAATATGAAATCCAAATCCTGATTCAAACGGCTCTGAAATTTCACCTTCATCCATACTAAAAGCAACTTCTTTAAATTCTTTTATAAAACCACTTTCGCGTGTAATTGTGTATTTTCCACCAGCACCCGGACCATTACCTGATACAGCAGGATCATCAGAATTAATAATAGCTTTTAATCTAAAGCTATAACCATTATCAATGTCATTTTTTATTTGACTTAATTTTGAAATAACTCTGGTTGTTTCTTCTTCAGAAGGTTTTAATACTTTTACAATTTGAGCCAGCTCAATTTCAGTACTAAACTCTGGAAGATTATTATCTACCTCTAAATTTTTGAAATACGTTCTAACTTCTTCAGGTGTTACATCAATATTTTCAGTAATACTCGCTTTTTCACGTTGTATTAATAATTGTTCTTTTTGAATACTGCCCAATTCATTTCTTAAATCATCTTCATCGGAAAAGCCATAATATTCTACCACTTTATCAAGTGATCCTAATTGTTGAGAAAAATAAGCAATGTTTCGCTCAACTTCCTGATTTATCTCGGCTTCAGAAACTTCAACACTATCAATTACTGCATGATGTGCAATTAATTTTTGTATCATAATTTCTTCTAAAATCTCACAATCAGAAATATCAACTTTACCTTCAATTCGCTGTTGTAGCTCTTTCTTAAACTTATCTATATCTGAGTCTAAAACTATATTTTTCCCAACTACTACAGCTACCCCATCAACCTTAATTTTTTCTTGGGCATTTACTCCAATTACAAATAATAAAAAGGCTATTACAATATTTTTTTTGTGCATATTAATAAATTTCAAATTGTTCTTTTTTTTGTGCATCCTCAATTAATGTTTCTTCAATATTTCGTAACAATAACAACTTACGTTGATGTAAAATCATTTGTCTAATTGTAGGTGTTATATAACTTTTTGGTGCTAAATCGTTCCTCTTTAGCACCTGTTTAACAGTTACCAAATATAAGCTTATTGAATCTTCTTTTTGTATAAAAAATTCTTTTTTTAGAAGTTGTTTTTTTGCAACATCTTTTAAAACAGAAACCTTCGCCATTAAATCACTATATTTAATCCAAATTGAATCATTTAAATGATGTGATATTAACGATAACTCTTGTGTTTGCAGACTATCTAAATCTTTCTTTTTACTTGATTTAAACAAATCAAGTAACTCTTTTTTATTAGGAATATTTTTAGAAAATTTTATATATTTCAATTTTAATAATTCCTCATTTAACCTAAAGTTTTTTGTGTTTTTTAAATAAAAATCATCAATATCCTGTTGGGTAATATCAGTATTTAAATATTCCTTTACTACGGCTTCTTTGTATGAATTTATAAATAAATCCTCTTTATATTTTTCTACCAATTTTTCAAAATCTTCAGCCTCATCAGCTAAATTAATTTGAGCTTTAACAAGAAGCAATTGTTGTTTTACCCAATTATTTATATAATTATTAATAAGTAAAATACTGTCTTGTTTTGAAATATTTTTATTCAATATTTTCATTAAATCAGATTCATACAAATAACTTTCATGAACTCTGGCAACAACTTTTTCTTGCTCTTGTTTTATGGTAAAATATTCGCAAGAAGCGAATACTAAAATACAAACTACTATTAAATTTATTTTCTTCAATTATTAAAACTTATGTTTTATTACTTTCTTTTTTTGAGATTTATTGAAATCTACTGTATATTTTTGATGTAAACTTTGAATCCACTGTTTCTCTAATAAATTTTGATAGTCAGAAATTACTATTCCTCTTATATCTTTTAAGTCTTTATTTGAGTATTTTACAGCTTTATTCTTTACATAAAAATTATTTAAACCTATACTATCTTTTGATTTATCCCAAACTTTTTGCTCCAACAATTCAAACAACATCAATCCTTCTTCAAATTCTTTTAATGTAGCCGCAAATTTAGGGTTTGTATATTTTAAATTTTCTTTATAATACGTTAAAACTTCATTTTCTTTAAATTTTTCAAAACTTTTATTAATTGAAATATTTTTAGATTTTTTCAAATGGTTTATAAAATCTTCCTGTGAAATAGTTTTATTTTGAATGGTTAATAATTTTGAAGTAAACATGGATGGTTCACTTTTCCAATTAGTCAAATAAAATTGATCCAATGCCAATTTATTTACTTCAATTTTGTACTCTTTAAAAAGCTTATTAATAACTGATTTTCCTATTAGATTAGATCGAGCATCTTTTTTAATTTTCTGTTTTAAATCATTTTCTATTTTTTCAAAGCTCTCCACCGGATATTTTTTAATCAATTTTGCAATATGCCACCCATATTTGGTTTTAAAAGGTTTTGAAATATCTCCATCGTTTTCTAATGAAAATGCTTTTTTGGCAAAATCTTCCACCATTCTACCATAACTAAATTTTTTCATTTTCCCACCTCTTACAGCACTTGAAGCATCTTCAGAAACCTTTTTAGCTAATTCATAAAAATCAACTTTATTGGCTGCTAAAAGGTTGTAAATAGAATCCATTTTTTGCTTGTTGCTCTCGTTTAGCTTTTTCAACATAATATGCGCTACTTCAACTTCACCTTTAGAGGCTCTTATATCATTCACTTTTAAAATATGGAAACCATATTTTGTTCTAAAAGGCATTGAAACTGAATCAACTTGTGTTGAAAATGCCACATTTTCAAATGGATAAACCATTTGCATTGCTGTAAAATAGCCTAATTTACCTCCATTTTGCTTCACAGAAGGATCTTGAGAATAGTTTTGAGCAACTTTAGCAAAATCAGTTCCTTTTAAAATTAAATTACGCGCTTCTATTAACTTCTTGTATGCATTTAAGGTATCAGCTGGCAAAGCATCTTCCTTTGCAAAAATTAATATATGACTGGCGCTCACTTCTTTTAACAACCTATTATAAGCCTCTTTAACTAACTTATTAGTAACTGCCTCATCTAATAAATAAGGTGCGACAAGTGTTTCAGTATATTTGCTAATTTCAATTTTAAAACTATTTAGGGTATCAATCCTTAACTCTTTAGCTTGTTTTATCTTTAGTTTATAATCAACAAATAATTTTAGATAATTTTCAGCACTATTATTTTCTGAATCTTGAATTAAATTCAAATTCTTTTTGTAAACATTTAAAAACTCATTGGTGTAAATTGGTTCATTATTAATTGAAAATAACACTTTTTGTTTCTCTTGTGAAAACATTTTCAACGTACCAAAAATAAGAACTAACAGTATGTATTTTAATTTCATCAAAAATTAAGTTTAAAATGTAGTATTGTATTAAAAAATTATACTTAAAAACGTTGCAATTTATTTTTTATTTTTAATAAAAAAGGTATTATAAAGAAATAATTCCTTCTATTCTCTCAGCTTCCTTATATTTTATAATTACTGCATCGGCATTTTTCATAACAACAAGAATTGAAACACTTGTAAATTTGCCTGTTTTTGAGGTGGTTTTTGTTATAACAGCACCTGATTGATTAAATAAATTTTCAATTTGTAAAACTTTATCTTCAGTAGAAGGAACTATAAATTTATATAAATATTTTGAAGGAAATTTTGTATCCTTTTTTAGTTTTTTCTTTAATTTTTTATAAAACTGATCTCTTGTATTCATTTTTTTATTTTTTAATTGACTTCGTAATTTTAGTACCAATCAACTAATGTTAATATTTAACTGACAAAATTACATTTTATTTTTAGTAAAAATTACGGAATAGTTTATTTTTGTATAATGCAAACTAAAATTGTAATTACAGGAGGGCCTGGCACAGGAAAATCAACAGTTATTGAAGAACTAATTAAACGTAACTTTGAATGTATGCCCGAAATTTCAAGGGAAGTTACTTTACAAGCTCAAAAAAGAGGAATTGAACAACTTTTTTTAACAAAACCCCTACTTTTTAGTAACTTACTTATTGAAGGTAGAATTAATCAATATAAACAAGCAGATAAAAAAACTGAAAAAATAGTATTTTTTGACAGAGGAATTCCTGATGTTCATGCTTATATGAATTATATAAGTGTTGATTATCCTGAAACTTATATTGAAAGAAGCAATACCTACCGTTACAATCATATTTTTTTAATGCCTCCCTGGGAAGAAATATATATTTCAGACAATGAGCGGTACGAAAATTTTGAGCAAGCACTTGCTATTCACAACCATTTAGAGCGTACCTATAAAAATTTAGGATATGCTATTACTGAAGTTCCAACAGGAACTGTTGAATTTAGAGCAGATTTTATTTTGAATTTTATTAAGTAATGAATTCACCTCTTGAAATATTAAAAAAATACTGGGGATATTCCAATTTCAGATCAATTCAAGAGGTGATTATCAACACGGTATTAGAGAAAAAAAATACGGTTGTATTATTGCCTACTGGAGGAGGTAAATCAATATGCTATCAAATACCCGCAATACTCTCGGAAGGAGTTTGTATTGTTATATCTCCACTTATAGCATTAATCAACGACCAAGTTAACAGTATAGAGAAAAAGGGGATTAAAGCCATTGCATTAACCTCTCAGTTATCTCAAAATGATGTAATTACAGCTTTTGACAACTTAATGTATGGCAATTATAAGTTTTTGTATTTATCACCTGAAAAATTTCAATCAAAATTAATTCAAGAAAAAATAAAGCAACTTAATGTTAGCATTATTGCCATTGATGAAGCACACTGTATTTCAGAATGGGGACATGATTTCAGGCCTTCCTATTTAAAATTAAAGGAATTAAAAAGCCTGCAACCAAAAGCAACCGTTATAACATTGACAGCTACCGCTACCTCAAGAGTTTTAAAAGATATACAAACAAACTTAGAAATTGAAAATGCAATTGTTTTTAAACAATCATTTAAACGAACAAATTTAAGTTACCACGTTATTCATACCGAAGATATTTATGGACGACTAAAGCAAATTGCCACTAAAATAAATGAACCTCTCATTATTTACACCAATAACCGTAAACAAACAAAAGAAGTTTCACAGTTTTTAAATAGAAATAATTTTAAAAGTAGTTTTTACCATGGCGGACTTTCAGTTTCAGAAAAAAACAGTGCTTTTGAGAATTGGATAAACGAAGCAACTCCAATTATGGTTGCTACTAATGCCTTTGGAATGGGAATTGACAAAGAGAACGTAAGAGCCGTTATACACATAAACATACCTAATAGCATTGAAAACTTTATTCAGGAAGCTGGCAGAGCAGGTAGAGATCAAAAAACCGCTTATTCAATAACATTAACCAATGAAGCTTTATTGTCAAATTCAATTTCTAAATTTGCTATTAATACACCAACTATTGACAAGGTTAAAAATGTATACCACCATTTAAACCAATATTTCAATGTTTCGTTAGGTGAAATTCCAACAGAAATATTCAATTTCTCACTTCAGGAATTTTGTGATACCTACCAGCTTAATGTACTCGCAACATATACTATTATAAAAATTTTAGAACGTGAAGGTATTGTTAGCTTAGATGAGAACTTTAGTAAAAAATCAACCGTCAAATTTTTAATAAACAACAATCAACTATTCAACTTTTTAGAAAAAAACACAAAACAAAATAATTTAATAAATTTAATTTTAAGAAGTTACGGAGGTATTTTTGAGCATTACACAGTTATTAATGAAACATTCCTCTCAAAAAAATTGACCATTTCAAAAAAAGAAATCATTCAACAACTACAATTTTTAAATAATGATGGTATTATTGCTTACAATTGCGAAAATACCGGTTCAAAACTTACTTTTTTAATTGCACGAGAGGACGTATTTACCATAAATAAAATTAAAAAAAATATTGAACAACAAAATAGTCGAAAAACAAATAAACTCACTGCTGTTATTCATTATTTAAAAAACAATACACTTTGCAGAAATATCCAACTACTAAATTATTTTAATGAAGATTTAAATAATCCTTGCGGGACTTGTGATGTTTGTATAAGAAAACAAAAAAATAAGCACTCTAATACATCCCTATTTTTAGTGATTCTTGAATTACTAAAAAACAATTCATTAACATCTAGAGAAATTACCAGTCAATTACAATACAGCGAAGAAGAAATATTAAATTCACTCAAAATATTATTAGAGAAAAATAAAATAACTCTAACTTCGCAAAATAAATTCAAACTCAACTAAAACTATGAGCGATATACGAATTGTGTTTATGGGTACGCCCGATTTTGCAGTAGCAACACTTGATGCTTTATTAAAAGCAAATTTAAACGTAGTTGGTGTAATTACTGCTCCTGATAAACCTGCAGGAAGAGGAAGAAAAATTCATCAGTCGGCAGTAAAAAAATATACTATCGAAAATAATTTAACAGTTTTACAACCCGCTAATTTAAAAAATGAAGAATTTATAGCTTCCTTAAAATCCTTAAACGCAAATTTACAAATTGTTGTTGCCTTTAGAATGCTCCCTAAAATAGTTTGGCAAATGCCAAAATATGGAACTTTTAACTTACACGCATCCCTCCTTCCAAATTATAGAGGTGCAGCACCTATAAATTGGGCTATTATAAATGGTGAAACTAAAACAGGCGTTTCCACTTTTTTTATTGATGAAAAAATTGATACTGGTAATATTATATTACAACAAGAAGTTACCATTGGAAATGATGAAATAGTTGGTAAATTGCATGATAAACTAATGAATACCGGAAGTAAATTGGTTGTAAAAACTGTAGAACTAATTAAAAAAGGTGAAGTTAAAACTATTAAACAACCAACAACTGACACTAAACCAGCTCCAAAAATATTTAATGAAACATGTAAAATAAACTGGAACGACTCTATTGATAATATTTACAATTTAATTAAAGGTCTAAATCCCTACCCTGCAGCTTGGACAACTTTATTGAATGATGAGGAAGAAGTAACTCTTAAAATTTACAATGTAGCACAAGAATTAGAAAACCACAGTTACAAAAATGGCACAGTTATAACTTCTAAAAACGAACTAAAAATTGCCGTTAAAAAAGGATATATAAAAATTGACAGTTTAAAAATTGCCGGTAAAAGAAAAATGGATACCAAAAGTTTATTAAATGGTTACGCCTTTTCTAAAAATTCTATAGTACGTTAAGCCTATATTTCAAAGGGTTTCGCTCACATTTGCACATAAAAAGCATAATGTTATTAACAATAATAGTCATTTATTAACAAAATGACTGTTTTTTTTACCTAAAACTTGCACAAACCCTTATTCCGTATAACTTTGTTATGCTTTTAAAGCACAAAAAAAAATGTTTAACCAATTGATTTAATATTTTAAACTATGAACAAATCAGAATTAATTGATGCTATGGCAGCTGATGCTGGCATCTCAAAAGTAGCCGCTAAAGCAGCTTTAGAATCATTAACAGAAAATGTAACTGGAACACTTAAAAAAGGAGGGAAAGTTGCATTAGTAGGATGGGGAACTTGGTCTGTCTCTAAAAGAGCTGCAAGAACTGGAAGAAATCCTCAAACTGGAAAAACTATTCAAATTGCTGCTAAAAATGTAGTTAAATTTAAAGCTGGAGCTGGATTAAGCAGTGCTGTAAATTAATTTACATAAGTTATTTTCTTATTAAAAAACTCTCCATTTTAAAATGGAGAGTTTTTTTTATTATTAAATTTTATTATATTTAAACAAATGTAACATATGTCTCAGTTAAATTTAGTTAAAGGAAAATTATTAGTATCTGAGCCTTCTATCTTAACTGATAAGGCTTTTAACAGGTCAGTAATATATTTAACTGAACATAATCATGAAGGAAGTATTGGTTTTATTATTAATAAACCTACTGAATTTGTGTTAAATGATTTGATACCCGAAATTAACTGCAATTTCACAGTGTACAACGGAGGTCCTGTTGAAACTGAAAATTTATATTTTGTTCATAAAATGCCTAAAATCATACCAAATAGTATTGAAATTTCAAAAGGTATTTATTGGGGAGGTGATTTTGATGTATTAACTCAATTATTAAATGATAAAATTATAAAATCTGCTGATATTCGCTTCTTTTTAGGTTATTCAGGTTGGTCTGTTGAACAATTAGACGAAGAACTCAAAGAAACTTCCTGGATAATTGCTGACAATACCTACTCCAATATCTTAAACATAAATTGCACTGACATTTGGAAAAACCAATTGTTAAAATTAGGTGGAGAATATCAAATATGGGCAAACGCTCCTAAAAATCCAACTTTAAATTAGGTTACTTAACTCTTTCAGTATTGAATTTGAAATAACAGCAGTAAATTCTTTTTTTCGATATTTTTGAACAGGTTGAATTCCAATAATAGCATTTGTAATAAATACTTCATCTGCTTTTTGAATATCAAACGATGAAATTGCACTTTCCTCAAATTGATACTTTGATGTATTTGCAAAAAAGTCAATTAGTGTCTTTCGCATCACACCTTTCACACATCCTTCTGAAATTGGTGGAGTTTTTACAACTCCGTCTTTTACTATAAAAATATTTCCATTAATTGATTCTACTACTTGTTTCTTTTCATTTAATAAAATACAATTATCATAACCATTTTCATTAGCAAAAATACTCGCCAGCACATTGGTAATTTTATTCGTAGTTTTTAATGTTGAAAGCAATCCTGAATGAATGTAAAAATCTTTAAATAATTCAATTTCATAATTTTCCTTAACCTTTATTTTTAATTCAGAAGCTTCTATTACATAGCTAATTGAATTTGTATCAGGCTTATATAAACCGCCGTCATTTCTATAAACGGTAAACCTTACTCGCGCATTGGTAAGTTCATTTTCAGCAACGGTTTTTAATATTTCAGCTTGAAAAAATTCCAAAGAAAAACTCATAGGAATTTCCATTCGAAGCATTCGCATAGATGCCATTAACCTAAAATAATGACTTTCTAATAAATTAATTTCTGAATTTTTAATTTTTAAAGTTTCAAATAGTGCATCTCCGTATTTAAAAGCTCTATTTTTACAGCTAAATATAGTGCTTTCCTTCTCCATTATTCCTCCATTAAAATTTATCATAATTCAATTCCAGCTTTAACATAAAAAAACCTTGAATACATCAAGGTTATTTCTGCTATTTTAAAACTATTAAGCTCCAATGGTATGCTTAAGTTCATCTATTTGATTTTCCCAAAACATTTTTGACTCTTCTACTTCATCTTCCTCTGCAAAATCAGTTACTATTAAAGAAACATCTTTTGTTATATCATCAATTTCCAATCTAAATTCAAAATATGATTTAGGATCCTCATCCTCTAACCATTTAAGTCTTATTTTTTCTTCTGGTCTTTCCTGCAAAACTTTTGCTTTTTCTTCTGAACCATCCCAAATAAATGTGAATTCTTCCCCTCGAGAGTTTACATTATCAGCAAACCATTCAGAAAGTCCCGAAGGCGTTGCGAAATATTGGTATAACATATGGGTGGAGGCGTGTATTGGAAACTCTAATTCAAATTTAATTTTTACTGACATCTTTGTTTATTTATATGCACAATATATATAAATATTCTATTTAAAAAAAATTTAAATTATTAAAAAAATAGCTACATAAAATTGTGCTTAAAATAATTTTATATCTATATTTGCACCCATCAAATAAAAGGCGTGGTAGCTCAGTTGGTTAGAGCGTCGGATTCATAACCCGGAGGTCTGCAGTTCAATTCTGCATCACGCTACAAGTAGCAGGTTACTGATAATAAGAGGTTTACAACGAAAAGTAAGCCTCTTTTTTTTTATATTTTTTTTGCATAAAAAGCAGAAGTGTAACAAAAGTGTAAAAAGAGCGTATTTTATAATCCATATTGCACCCTTGAGCCTAATTATTGTAAATAAAATATTTTTTAAAACTAAAAAAACTACTTTTAGCATATTTATTACTAAAAAAGAAAGTACAACTAAAAAAAAGTCCAAGAGTATAAAATATACCTTGGACTTTGTTGGGTGAAAGACCGGTTTCGAACCGGCGACCTCCGGAACCACAATCCGGCGCTCTAACCAGCTGAGCTACAATCACCATTTATTCAGCGGATGCAAAGGTAAAACATTTCTGTTTTTTTGCAAATATTTTTTACATTAATTTATCTAAAGAATTTACAGCAACATAACGTTCTGATGTATAACCTTCTGCAAACTCAACCCCTATCAACCTTCCTAAATCTTGTGCACGATACGTGATACTCTCTAAAAAATTTTTACTTGAAATAGGCGAAGCTGGTTCTTTACTATCAGCGTTAAAAAATTGTGATTTATAGGCTAAAACTGCTGCTACCTTCTTTTCAATAAATCCAGAAACATCTACCACAAAATCAGGTTCTAAATTTTTCCATTGGATGTAATGATAAACATTTTTTGGTCTCCAGGGTTCTTGAGTAATACCATTTAAGGTTGTATTAATTTTTCTTAAACCTGATAAAAAACAAGCATCAGATACTAACTTACTTCCTTTAGGATGATCAATATGCCTGTCATCAATAGCATTGCAAAGCACAATTTCAGGCTTATATTTTCTAATAATTTTTATAATTTCAAGTTGATTTTCTGCATCGTTTTTAAAAAATCCATCAGCAAATGCTAAGTTTTCACGAATTTGAACACCTAAAATTTCAGCTGCATTTTTGGCCTCAACAGCTCTAATTTCTGCCGATCCTCTAGTTCCTAATTCTCCTTTAGTTAAATCTAAAATACCAACTTTTTTTCCTAAAGATATTTCTTTGGCTATTGTAGCACCACAACCTAACTCAACATCATCGGGGTGAGCGCCAATTGCTAAAATGTCTAATTTCATATTTAATTATGTATTAAAAAACAAAGATACTTTTTTTTTAGTGCCTAATAGTATAGCACTTTACAATGTGAAATTGATAGTAAACCTGTTTATTAAAAATACGCTTGCAATGTAGCTGAACAATAATAGTTTCTTTTTTTAACACTAATTAACATTAGTTGCATATGCAACTAATGTTAATTTAGTTATATTTGTATAAAATAAAATAAAAATGATTTTTGAAGATTCTCTTATTCCCTGGATTGGTAAAACAGGAAAAATGTTAGGCTTTATAATGAATAAAACATTTAAGGATGAAAATATAAATTTAACCCGAGAACAGTTTATTGTATTAAAACTATTAGCAATTGATGATGGAAAACCACAACACGATTTGGCTTTTATCACTGAACGTAATAAAACATCATTATCTCGTCTAATCTCTAATATGGAGAAAAACAACCTTATCTACAGAACTTCAACAAAAAAAGATAAAAGAATAAAAAAAGTATCAATCACACCTTTTGGAAAAGAAATTGCAGCTATTGCAACTCCAATTGTAAAAAAAGCCATTGAAACTTTTCAGGAAGGTATTTCAGAAGCGGAAATTCAACATGCAATTACAACTATAAAAAAAATTCAACACAATATTTCAAAAGTACATTCATTTAAATTATGCGACAAACTATAAAAATAATTGGTAGTGTTTTACTATTAGCAGTAGCCATTTTAGCCGGCATCAAGATTACAAACCTAAACCAAAAAAAGAAACCCATTTTTGCTAAAGTTGTAAAAACAGTTTACACCAAAAAAGTAGCAAATAAATCTATTCCGGTTACTATTACTTCAAGTGGAAACTTAGCGGCAAAAAATAAAATTGATTTGTATACCGAAGTTCAAGGGATTTTAAAACCTACCATAAAAGAATTTAAAGCAGGAACTCTATTTTTAAAGGGACAAACTATTTTAGCTATAAATAGTGATGAATTTTATGCCAATTTACAAGCTCAAAAAAGTGCTTTTTTCAATAGTTTAACTGCTATTATGCCCGATATTCAATTAGACTACCCAAATGAATATGGCAAATGGCAACGGTATTTAAGTAGTTTTGACCTTCATAAATCTACTCCAAAATTACCTGAAACAACTTCAGAAAAAGAAAAATTCTTTGTATCCGGGAGAGGTATTTTCACCAATTATTACAATGTTAAAAATTTAGAAACTAAATTGGAAAAATACACCTTGAGAGCTCCTTTTTCCGGTGTTTTAACCGAAACCGAGGTTACCCAAGGAACCTTGGTTAGAGCTGGTCAAAAATTAGGAGAATTTATTGATACTTCGGCTTTTGAATTGGAAGTAAATATTAACGAAGCCTATGCTTATTTGCTAAAAAAAGGAAATAAAGTACAAGTCTATAACTTAAACAAAACAAAATCTTGGAAAGCTATTGTTGTAAGAGTGAATGCAAAAGTGAATCAAACAACTCAAACTATTAAAGCTTATTTACAGGTAAATGGAAATGATTTACGCGATGGAATGTATTTAAACGCTGCTTTACAAACTAAAAACATTGAAAATGCAACTGAGATATCAAGAAAATTATTAGTGGATGACACAAAAGTTTTTGTGGTAAACGACACCTTATTAAAACTTGTTAAGATTAACCCTGTTTATTTTAATAATGAAACCGTAATTATAAAAGGTTTGGAAAACGGAACTACCATTTTATCTAAAAGCCTTCCTGGAGCCTACGATGGCATGTTGGTTAAAATAATAAATAATAAATAATAATGAGAAAATTAATTACGTATTTTATAAAATATCCTGTAGCTGTTAATATTTTTATTATTGCATTTATTATTTTTGGAGCGTTTGGAGCAAAGAGCTTAAAATCATCATTTTTTCCTTTAGCAGATTCAGATACCATTAGAATCTCACTTACCTATCCAGGAGCTTCGCCTGAAGAAATGGAAGAAGGTATTGTATTAAAAATTGAAGACAATTTAAAAGGAATTATTGGTGTAGACAGAGTGACTTCTGTTTCAAAGGAAAACAGCGCCAATATTACTATTGAAGTTGAAAAAGGTAAAAATATAGATGTAGTTTTAGCCGATGTAAAAAATGCCGTAGATAGAGTTCCCTCCTATCCTTCAGGAATGGAACCTGCCGTTGTTGCTAAAATTGAAACTGTTAGACAAACCATATCGTTTACTATAAGTGGGAAAAATCTTTCTCTGGCAACCTTAAAACAATATGCACGTACTATTGAAAATGAGTTACGTGGAATTCAGGGGATTTCACAAGTATCGTTATCTGGTTTTCCTGCTGAAGAAATAGATATTTCCGTTAAAGAAAGTGATTTAAGAGCTTACAATTTATCATTTCAAGAAGTGGCAAATGCTGTTTCAAAAGCAAATATTTTAATCTCTGGAGGAAATATTAAAACTACAGAAGAAGATTATTTAATTAGAGCCCGTAATAAAAAGTATCAAGGCACTGAATTATTGAATATTGTTGTAAAAACCGATGCTTCAGGTACTATTATCAGGTTAAGTGATATTGCAACGGTAAAAGACACGTGGTCTGAAACTCCTGACCGAATTTTCTACAATGGTGAAATGGCCTTAAATGTATCGGTTACCAATACCAATAATGAAGATTTATTAGGTACGGCAGCATCTGTAAATGAATACATTGAAAAATTCAACCAACAACATAACAATCTTACAATTAATGTAGCAAGTGACAGTTCCACAACACTTAACCAACGTACCGAATTATTGCTAAAAACGGGTATGATGGGAATATTGTTGGTATTATTCTTTTTATCGCTGTTTTTAAATCCAAGATTGGCATTTTGGGTAGCCGTAGGTTTACCTATTTCATTTTTAGGAATGTTTGTGTTCGCCCCATTTTTAGGTGTTACCATAAATGTTTTATCTTTATTTGGGATGATTATTGTGATTGGTATTTTAGTTGATGATGGTATTGTAATTGGTGAAAATATTTACAATCATTATGAAAAAGGGAAAACACCAATTAGAGCTGCCATTGATGGAACTTTAGAAGTAATTCCTCCTATTATTTCAGCTATTGTAACCACAGTTTTAGCCTTTTCAACCTTCTTTTTTTTAGATGGAAGAATTGGAAAGTTTTTTGGTGAAGTAGCTTCTGTCGTAATTTTAACACTTTCTATTTCTTTGATAGAAGCCTTGCTCATATTACCTGCTCATATTGCACACTCAAAAGCATTGGCTAGAAAAGAAAAAAAGAGATCTAAAATCAATGAATTTTTCTTTCAAATAAATCAGAAATCAGAAATTTTCTTATTTGCAATACGTGACAACTTGTATGCACCATTTTTAAAATTCTTTTTACGAAATAAGTTACTTGGTTTTACAATTCCTACTGCACTTTTAATATTAACTTTTTCAAGTATTGAAGGTGGAATTATTAGAACCGATTTCTTTCCTTCAATTGCAAGTGATAGAGTTTCTATTAATTTGAAAATGCCTCAAGGAACAAACGAAAAAATCACAGATTCCATTATTTCTGAAATCGAAAAAACTGTTTGGCTGGTAAATAATGATTTTACAAAAAAACAGACTGGAAACCAACAAGTAGTTCAAAATGTAATTAAACGAATTGGCCCCGGAACTTCAAACGCATCATTAACTATTAACCTGCTCCCGGGAGAATCCCGAGATTTTTCTTCTCCTGAAATTACATCGGCAATTAGAGAAAAAGCTGGAGATTTTTATGGATATGAAAGTTTAAGTTATGGTTCGGGAGGAAGATTAGGTGGTAGCCCAGTTTCAATTTCACTTTTAGGAAATAATATCAATGAGCTAAAAGCTGCTAAAGAAGAATTAAAAACTGCTATGAATCAAAATCCTGATTTAAAAGATATTTCAGATAACGATCCTCTGGGCATAAAAGAAGTTCAAATTAAACTGAAAGACAATGCATACTTATTAGGTTTAAATTTACAAGTTGTAATGGCTCAAGTGCGTTCTGGTTTCTTTGGTTATCAGGCGCAACGTTTTCAGCGTGGACAAGACGAAATTAAAGTTTGGGTTCGTTATAAAAAAGAAGATCGTTCTTCCATTAAAAATTTAGACGATATGTGGATTTCAACTCCTTCAGGAAACAGAGTTCCTTTGTCTGAAATTGCGAACTACACTATAAAACGCGGTGAAGTTGCAATTAATCATCTTGAAGGGAAAAGAGAAATTCAAGTAAATTCTGAATTAAAAGATCCGTTGGCCAGTGCAACTGAAGCTGTAGCAAATATTCAAGAAAATATTATGCCAGATATTTTATCCAAATACCCTACGGTTTCTGCTTTATACGAAGGGCAAAACAGAGAAGCTGAAAAAACAATAAATTCAGCAAAACTTGTTTTCCCAATTATTTTATTGTTGATATACCTTACTATTGCATTTACTTTCAGAAGTTACGATCAACCATTATTATTAATGGTTATGATACCCTTTAGTTTAATTGGAGTTGGATGGGGACACTGGATTCATGGGTTTCCAATCAATATTTTATCTGCTTTGGGTATTATTGCATTAATAGGTATTCTGGTGAACGATGGGTTGATATTAATTGGAAAATTGAATTCCTATTTAAAAGATGGTTTAAAATATGACCAGGCCTTATATAACGCAGGCTTGTCAAGATTTAGAGCAATTTTCTTAACATCGCTAACAACCATAGCAGGTTTGGCTCCTCTACTACTGGAAAAAAGCAGGCAAGCACAGTTTTTAAAACCTATGGCCGTAGCAATTTCTTATGGTATTGGTATAGCAACGGTATTAACATTGGTAATGTTGCCTCTATTATTATCTCTGGGAAATTCCATAAAAGTATTTATTAAATGGATAAGAACAGGAGAAAAAATAACAAAGGAAGAAGTTGAAAGAGCAATTATTGAACAAAAATCAGAGCACGATGCAGAATTTTAAATATTTATTAATAGCACTTATTTTGGGTATAACTTCAAACTATGCTCAAGAAACAGAAATATTAACAAAAAACAAAGCTGTTCGCTTAGCTTTAGAAAACAATTACGGCATAAAAATGGCCAACAACTCAGTTGAAATCGCTAAAAATAATGCAAGTATTTACAACAGCGATTATTTACCAAAAATATCAGTAAATGCAGCAGCGAATTATGATTCAAAAGACAGCAATATTACTTTTCAAGATGCTACTGAAACTGAAATTAACAATGCTGAACAAGAAACATACAACGCTTCCATTGGGTTAAATTACACTTTGTTTGATGGATTTGGAAGAAAATACAACTATCAAAAATTAATAGAAACTCATAATTTATCGGAATTAGAAGCAAAAGCTGTGATTGAAAATTCATTGTTACAACTATTTTATATTTACTATGAAGTAGCTCGTTTAACTGAAAATAAGAAGAATATTTCGCAATCTTTAACTATTTCAAAAAACAGATTAAAAAGAAGTCAGTATGCCTATAAATATGGTCAAAGCACCAAATTAGATGTGCTAAATGCTGAAGTTGATGTTAATAACGATAGCATTAACTTTATTAACTCTCAACGCCTGTTAGCAAACTCAAAAAGAGATTTAAATGTGTTATTAGGAAGAAGTTCTCAAACTAATTTTGATGTAGACACCAATGTGAATTTTAAATTAACTTTTGATATTGAAAAACTTCTGGAAAAGGCTAAAGCATACAATATTGATATTCAAAAAGTAAATAAAAATATTAAGCTAAGTGATTTTGATATAAAAATTAACAAATCAAATTATCTTCCAAATTTAACATTTAGCAGCTCGTATGGAATTAATAAATACAACAATGATGTAACGTTTACCTATGCCAATCAACTTTCAAAAGGTTTAAATGCAGGGTTAAATTTAAGGTGGAATGTATTTGATGGTGGAAGTACAAAAACACGTGTTGCAAATGCTAAAATTTCTGTAGATAATTTAAAAATTCAAAAAAAACAAGCACTAAATCAATTAGAACGAGATGTAGCAAATGCTCTAGAGGTATACAACAATTCCATATTTATTTTATCTTCAGAAGAAAAAAATGTTGAAACTAACAAACGTAATTTTGATCGTACACTATATACTTTTAAATTAGGACAAATTACCTCCATTGAATTTAGACAGGCACAAGTAAATTTATTAAATGCGGTATCTAATTTAAACACTGCAAAATTCGATGCTAAAAAAGCAGAATTAGAACTCTTAAAATTAACTGGCGACTTGATAAGTAGATCTTTCTAAAACAAAATATTTTCTCGGAAAATTTCGCTTCTATTCAATTAATTAGCAATTATATAAAAAAGATTTTAAAATTTTGCTTTATCTTCAATATATCAATTAATAACATACTCATAATTTGTAATTTTCTATAACATAAATCACTATAAATTGGCTCAAATTGCATATATTTGACCCGTTTTTAAAATTTTTAAAATAAACCAAAAATAATTTATAGATGGAGACGGTACAAGAAGTCAAAACTAGAGTATTCAAATTCGGTGGCAGATCAGCCGACGGTGATAGTACAATGAAAAACCTGTTAGGTGGAAAAGGAGCTAATTTAGCTGAAATGTGTAAAATTGGAGTGCCAGTCCCTCCAGGATTTACAATTACTACTGACACTTGTACTGAATACAACGAGTATGGAAAAGATCAGGTTGTAAGCTTACTTAAAAAAGAAGTTGAAACTGCAGTAGCAAATATTGAAAACTTAATGGGTACTACATTTGGAAGCAACGAAAATCCTTGCTTACTATCAGTTCGTTCTGGAGCAAGAGTTTCTATGCCAGGAATGATGGATACAGTACTTAACTTAGGTATGAATGACAATTCTGTTCAAGGATTAATTGCTAAAACTGGAAATGCACGTTTTGCATGGGATTCATACAGACGTTTTGTTCAAATGTTTGGAGGTGTAGTATTAGGTGTTGAAGCACAATCAAAAGAAGATCACGATCCATTCGAAGAAATTATTGATAATGCTAAAAAAGCAAAAGGTGTTGAATTAGATACTGATTTAGAAGTTGAAGATTTAATACAAATGGTTGCCGATTTTAAAGCAGCATGTACTGCTCAAACAGGTAAACCTTTCCCAGAAGATCCATGGGAACAATTATGGGGAAGTATTACAGCTGTATTTGATAGCTGGATGAACCCAAGAGCTATTTACTATCGCGGTATGAACCAAATTCCTGAAGAATGGGGAACTGCTGTTAATGTACAGGCAATGGTATATGGTAATATGGGTGATAATTCTGGTACTGGTGTTGCATTTACAAGAGATGCTGCAACTGGTGAGAATATTTTCAACGGTGAGTATTTAATTAACGCACAGGGTGAAGACGTTGTTGCGGGTGTAAGAACTCCACAACAAATCACTTTAGAAGGCTCTAAAAGATGGGCAATTTTAGCTGGTGTTTCAGAAGCAGACAGAAAAGCTCTCTACCCTTCATTAGAAGAATTAATGCCTGCTATTTATAAGGAATTAAATGAAACTCAAGATATTCTTGAGAGACATTATAATGACATGCAAGATTTAGAGTTTACTATTCAAGATGGTAAGCTTTGGATGCTACAAACTCGTAACGGTAAACGTACTGCAGCTGCAATGGTAAGAATTGCTACAGAATTATTAGCTGATGGTATGGTAGATGAAAAAACTGCACTTTTAATGCAAGAACCAGCAAAATTAGACGAACTATTACACCCAGTATTTGATTCTGAGGCTATTAAAGTTGCAAAAGTTTTAGCAAAAGGTTTACCTGCATCTCCAGGTGCTGCTACTGGTCAGGTTGTTTTCTTTGCTGACGAGGCTCACAAATACCCTGTTTCAATTTTAGTTCGTGTAGAAACTTCTCCTGAAGATTTAGAAGGAATGAATATTGCTAAAGGTATTTTAACTGCTCGTGGAGGTATGACTTCTCACGCAGCCGTTGTTGCACGTGGTATGGGTAAATGTTGTGTATCTGGAGCAGGAGCTGTTCAAATTAACTACAAAACCAGAGTAATGACTATTGATGGTGTAGAATACCGTGAAGGTGACTGGATCTCTTTAAATGGTTCTACAGGTGAAGTATACGATGGTAAAATTGCAACTATGGATGCTGAATTAAGTGGTGATTTTGGTAACATCATGGAATTAGCAGATAAATACAGAACTTTAGGTGTAAGAACTAACGCTGAAACTGAAAGAGAATGTAAAGTAGCTGTTGACTTTGGAGCTGAAGGTATTGGTCTTTGTCGTACTGAACACATGTTCTTTGAAGGAGAAAGATTAGTTCGTATGCGTGAAATGATTTTAGCTGAAGATGAAGCTGGAAGAAGAGAAGCTTTAGATAAATTATTACCTATTCAACGTAAAGACTTTAAAGATGTATTTGGAGCAATGGCAGGTTTACCTGTAACTGTTCGTTTATTGGATCCACCTTTACATGAGTTTGTACCTCACGAAGATGAAAATCAAAAAGAAATGGCTGCTGAAATGGGCGTTTCTGTTGATATCATTAAACAAAAAGTAGAAGATTTACATGAATTTAACCCTATGTTAGGGCACAGAGGTTGTAGATTAGGAAATGTTTATCCTGAAATTACTGAAATGCAAGCTAGAGCAATTATTGAAGCTGCATTAGAGTTAAAAGCTGACGGTGTAAAAACATTTCCTGAAATTATGATTCCACTTATTGGAACTGTAAAAGAATTTAAATTACAGGAAGAAATTGTAAGAAATGTTGCAAAAGAAGTATTCGCTGAAAAAGGTGATAGCCTTGATTACCTAGTTGGTACAATGATTGAAATTCCAAGAGCATGTTTAACTGCCGATGAAATTGCTGAAGTTGCTGAATTCTTCTCATTCGGTACTAATGACCTTACTCAAATGGGATTCGGTTATTCACGTGATGATGCAGGTAAATTCTTACCAGCTTATATTGAAAAAGGAATTTTAAAAGCTGATCCGTTTCAAGTATTAGATCAAGAAGGTATTGGACAATTAGTTAAAATGGGAACTTCAAAAGGTCGTTCAACAAATAAAAACCTTAAGGTTGGTATTTGTGGCGAACACGGTGGTGAACCAAGTTCAGTTGAATTCTGTCACAGAGTTGGAATGAATTATGTGAGTTGCTCGCCTTTTAGAGTACCAATTGCTCGTTTAGCTGCTGCACAAGCTGCAATTAAAGATCAAGCATAATTTATTGTTTTTATAAACAATTTTAAAAGAGGTAATTTCAATTACCTCTTTTTTTTATTCAATACTTTTAAAACACTAATATTTTTCTCATATTTGTTTTAACTATTAACTTCACTTTCTACAAATGAAAAAATAGATTTTAGTGAAAAGTGCAGATTTAGAAGATTATAATTTTATAGAAATAAGTGTTATAATAAAAATGAATACGTTGGCAACTTGCTAACTGCTGAAATTTTTGTGATATAACCATTTTAAATAAATAATAATTCCTTAGTTTAAATACTTTATAAGTTCATAAAATGATAAAAGTAATACTTTTTGGAGGTGGAAATGTAGCTACTCATTTAGCCAATGAGTTTCTTCAAAATAAAGAGATTAAGCTTATTCAAATGTACAATAGAAACATTTCTAAAATAAAACATTTTAAATCAAAAACACTTATTACCAATAACTTAGAAAATATTCTTGATGCTGACATTTACATTATATCTATCTCAGATAATGCTGTTGCAGATTTTTCGTCTAAATTAATTTTAAAAAATAAATTAGTCGTGCATACTTCCGGTACTATCAGCTTAAATGAGTTAAAATCCATTTCAAATAAAGGGGTGTTTTACCCACTTCAAACATTTTCAAAAAATAAAAAACTCCAATTTGATAATATTCCTATTTGTATTGAAGCTGAACATGAAAAAGACCTTATATTACTTAAAAAATTGGCTAATTACATCACAAAAGAATATTATCATTTAAATTCAGAACAAAGAGAAAGTCTTCATATAGCAGCAGTTTTTGTAAATAATTTTATAAACCATTTATACCATATTGGACATACAATTTGTAATGAAGCGAACATTCCTTTTAACATTTTGAAACCACTAATTAAAGAAACAGCATCAAAAATAACTACCTTAAACCCTATAGATGCTCAAACCGGTCCAGCCGTAAGAAAAGATACTAAAACTATACATAAACATTTAGAAAAACTTTCAAATATTAACCAAGAAATTTACACATTGCTTAGCAATTCTATTAAAAATACGCATGGAGAAAAGTTATAAGGAAATTCTGCCCCAAATTACGACGTTCATTTTTGATGTTGACGGAGTTTTAACAAATGGAATGGTACATATCTCAACTAGTGGAGAGCTAACCCGACAAATGAATACAAAAGATGGTTATGCCCTAAAAACTGCCATAAATGAAGGCTATAATATTTGTATAATTTCAGGTGGAAATAATAAAGGCGTTAGATTAAGATTAGCTGGATTAGGAATTAAAGATATTTATTTAGGAACCCACGACAAAATGGTCGAATATAAAAAATATATCAATGCTAACAATATTAAACCAGAAGAAGTACTTTTTATGGGCGATGATATACCTGATTTTCCTGTTATGACTGAAGTTGGTTTAGCCGCCTGCCCAAAAGATGCAGTTGCCGAAATTCGAAATATTTCATTGTATGTCTCTCAAAAAAAAGGTGGGTTAGGTTGTGTTCGTGATGTAATTGAACAAGTGCTAAAAGTGCAAGGTAAATGGAACCATCCATTTAATCCTAAATACGATTAATTATAAAAAAACACCTAACATTAACATTTGCATTTACTTTAGCTAGTACATTTACAGCAAATCATCATTAATATTTTTTATAACACCAAAACTTTAAGAATCTAATTTTTATCTCCTAACATAGGAACAAATCTAAATTTACCCAATTCGTGTTTTTCAAAATCCTTATCACCTTTTCTAATAATCAATGTCATAATTTGAACATCATCACCCACAGGAATAACCAGTTTACCTCCTATTTTTAACTGTGCTAATAGTGGCTTTGGAATAAAAGGCGCACCAGCGGTTACAATAATTCCGTCAAAAGGCGCATCTTCTGGCATACCCTTATAACCATCACCAAACACATTTTTTTTAGGCTTATAATTTAACCTAGGTAAAAATAACTTTGTTTTTTTAAACAATTCTTTTTGCCTCTCAACAGTATAAACCTTTGCTCCCATTTCAATAAGAACCGCTGTTTGATAACCTGAACCTGTTCCAATTTCTAAAATTTTATCTCCCAATTTAATTTCAAGTAATTCACTTTGAAAAGCAACCGTATAGGGTTGTGAAATAGTTTGTTCAGCAGCAATTGGAAATGCTTTGTCTTGATATGCAAAATCCATAAAACCCGAATCCATAAACAAATGCCTTGGTATAATTGCAATTGCTTTCAATACATTTTTATCTTGAATACCTTTAGCTACTAAAGTTTTTACTAATTGATTTCGAAGTCCTTGATGTTTGTGCGTATCCTTCACTAATAAAATTAAATTTGAGTAGTCAAAAATATAAATAAATGACTAAAGATTGTTATTTTTGTTGTTACATTTTTAAATAAAATATCATGCTTAAAGCTGGAGTTCTAGGTGCAGGTCACCTTGGGAAAATACATTTACGATTGTTAAATGAATCTGAAAAATATGAATTAGTTGGTTTTTACGACCCTATAAAAGAAAATGCAGAAAAAGTTGCAAAAGAATTTGGTTACAAAGCTTTCAACTCTGTTGAAGAATTAATCGACGCTGTTGACGTGGTAGATATTGTAACTCCTACCCTATCTCATTTCGATTGTGCAAAAGAAGCTATTGAAAAAAGTAAACACATTTTTATTGAGAAACCTATCACAAAAACAGTTGAAGAAGCTGAAACTATTGTTGAGTTAGCTAAACAATATACTGTGAAGGGACAAGTAGGTCATGTAGAACGTTTTAACCCTGCTTTTACAGCAGTAAAAGACACAATAAAGAATCCAATGTTTATTGAAACACATAGGTTAGCTGAATTCAATCCAAGAGGAACCGATGTTCCTGTAGTTTTGGACTTAATGATTCATGACATTGATGCAGTGTTAAGTGTTGTAAATTCAAAAGTAAAAAATGTAAAAGCAAGTGGTGTTTCAATAATTAGTGAAACTCCTGACATTGCCAATGCACGAATTGAATTTGAAAATGGTTGTGTTGCAAACCTTACTGCTAGCAGAATCTCATTAAAAAACATGCGAAAATCTCGTTTTTTTCAGCGTGATGCCTACATTTCAGTTGATTTTTTTGAAAAAGCAACTGAAGTTGTAAAAATGCAAGATGCTCCTGAAAATCCTGGAGATTTTGATATGGTTTTACAGAATGCGGAAGGAATAGAAAAACAAATTTATTTCGAAAATCCTATTATAGAAGGAAATAATGCTATTTTAGATGAATTGGAAACATTTGCAGATGCCATTAACAATAACACAACACCTATTGTAAGCCTAGAGCAAGGAACCGAAGCTTTGCGTGTAGCGCATATGATTATCAACGATTTTTAATATGACTCTTTATCAAGTAGATGCTTTTAATAACAAAATATTTAAGAGAAATCCGGCTGCAGTGGTTCCTCTAGAAAAATGGATTTCAGGAGATTTTGTATTACATTTTTTTGCTCCTAAAATTGGCATAAATGAAGATCCTGTAACAGGTTCTGCACATACACTATTAATTCCATATTGGTCTAAAAAATTAAATAAAAAAAACCTAAATACTGTTCAGCTTTTAAAAGGATAAGGAATTTTAAATTGCACCTATTTAAATGACCGAATTGAAATGAGTGAATAAGCAGTAACATGCTTAAAAGGAACATTAACATTAATCTAAAACCGATGAAAAACATTGCCGTAATTGGTGCAGGAACTATGGGAAATGGAATTGCCCACATTTTTGCGCAAAATAATTTTAACGTACATCTAATTGATATCTCTGAAAGTGCTTTGGAAAAAGCATTGGCAACTATAACTAAAAATTTAGATAGATTAATTACTAAAGAAAAAATTTCACCAACTACTAAAACACAAACATTAAACAATTTAACTACATTCACATCTATTTCTGAGGGTGTAAAAAATATTGATTTAGTAGTTGAAGCTGCTACTGAAAACGAAGCTCTAAAGTTAAAAATATTTCAACAAATTGATAAAGAGGCTCCTATTAAAGCTATTTTAGCAACCAATACTTCTTCAATTTCTATTACAAAAATTGCAGCTGCCACAAGCAGACCAGAAAAAGTTATTGGAATGCATTTTATGAATCCAGTACCAATTATGAAGTTGGTAGAAATTATTAGAGGTTACTCAACATCCAATGAAGTTACCAAAATTATAATGAATCTTTCAGAAAAGTTGCAAAAGGTACCGGTTGAAGTAAATGATTATCCAGGCTTTGTAGCAAACCGTATTTTAATGCCTATGTTAAATGAAGCAATTGAAACGTTGTACAATGGTGTTGCCGGTGTATATGAAATTGATACCGTTATGAAACTTGGAATGGCTCACCCAATGGGCCCTCTGCAACTTGCAGATTTTATTGGGTTAGACATTTGCCTATCAATTTTAAATGTGATGTATGACGGATTTAAGAATCCAAAATACGCGCCTTGCCCTTTACTAGTGAATATGGTACAAGCTGGAAAATTTGGTGTAAAATCAGGTGAAGGATTTTATGACTATTCTAAAAGTAGAAAAGCTGAAAAAATTTCAGCCCAATTTTTATAAAAAAAGAAGCCGCATAAAGCGGCTTTTTTTATTGTAAGTATTTTAAGAAGAAATCCATCATATCTTCTTTTAATTCATAATGCATTTTAACAAATATTTTCATTTCATCTTTCAATAACACTTGCTTTTCATAAAATTTAGTTTCACGTCTATTTTCATATTTAGCTTGTGCTATTTCACGTTTTTTCATTCGTATTCTATGCCTTAAATGACCCATTACTTCACGCTCACGAATAATTTTATTTTGAAAACCTTCTAATTGAATCATAACTTCTTTGCCTAAGTTACGTAAAGCAACATGCTCTAATTTTTCCTCAAAATAATCCATTTCACTCTCTTGAAATTTCAATTCTCTTTTCCATACTTCTAGGTTGAAGTTTAAATCACTTAAGAATAATAACTGACTTTCCATACGCTTTTATCGATTTTAAGTTTTATAGAATAAATATGAGACTTTTTAATTGATTTTTTTGTGACAAAAATCATGGAAATTTCATCATTTCATTGGTAAAAAGTACTTTTATAAATATACAAAAAAGCGTTTTAATATTCATTAAAACGCTTTTTTTATTTATTTATTTATGAAATCAATTAATTATTACCATCTTTTTCTTCTTTTTTGGAAGCTTTATTCCAAATTTTAATTTCATCTTCTTCACTAACACCTGAAATAATTTCTACATTAATTCCATCTGAAATTCCTAACTCAATATCCTTACGTTCAAATTTTTGGTTTCCAGTTTTAATTTCAACATAAGGCTTTTCTGTTTTTTTATCAAATTGTAATAAAGCTTCTTTTATTGATAAAACACTGTCTTTTTTATCTAAAACAATATCTGCATTTGCACTATATCCTGCACGTACAAAAAATTCATCATCTAAGGTTACATCACCTTTAATTTTAAATTGAACTGCTCCGTTTTCTTCAGACCCTTTAGGTGCAATAAAGTTTAATTTTGCTGGATACTTTTTCTTTTCAATAGCTCCTAAAGAAACTTCCAAGACAGTTCCATTTTTAATTTTCCCAACTTCTGCTTCATCAACCTGACCTTCAAAAATCATCTTTGTCATATCTGCAATTGTAGCAATAGTAGTACCTGCATTAAATGTATTACTTTCAATTACCTGATTACCCTTTCGCACTGGAATTTCTAAAATAGTTCCTGTAATTTCAGCTTTTACATAGGTGTTTGCTGTTCGCCCCATACCCAATGCAGATCCTTTTTTTATAATTTGAAGATTACTGCGCGCTGTTGATAAATCTTGCATTGCACTATTATAATTTAACTCGGTAGTTTCAAACTCCTGACGTGAAATAACACCTTTCTCATACAAACCTTTATTTCTATTAAACAACGTTTTAGAATTATCAAAACGTAATTGTGCATTTTTAACACTTCCCTGTGCACTATTTAAAGAAGAAACATTTGGAACAACTCTAATAGTAGCTATCAAATCGCCTACTTCAACTTTTGCGCCTTCTTCTACGTATATTTTGTCAATAATACCCGAAACTTTAGGCTTAATTTCAACTTCTTCTAACGGAACTACTTTTCCGGTTGCTACTGTTTTTTTTACAATATTTGTTTTGAATGGTTTTTCAGTTTCATACTGTATTGGAGATTTGCTATTTTTCATACCAAACCAAACTAGAACAGCTATTAATAATACTGCTATTGTTCCAAAAATGATAGTTTTTTTCATTAGAAATTGATTTTCAGTTAATCTTATTTTATTTAAAAATTGAAAGTTTAAAGACGCACAAAAACGACCTTTTTAACTATTTATTTATTACTCTTCTCTTAATGCTTCTATAGGTCTTATACTCACAGCTGTTTGTGCTGGTATTAATCCTATCAATGTTCCTAATACAACTAAAGTTAAAGCTGCAATAATAATTACCGGAATATTTACCGTTGGATTGGTTAACGCTGCATCGGGACCTTTGCCTATGGTTGCATCTATCAACATTAGAACAAATCCTCCAAATATAATTCCAAGCGAACCTGCAATACCTGTTAAAAACACCGACTCTAAAATAATTTGTCTTTTCACTTCCCACGGGGTTGCACCAAGTGCTCGACGTATTCCTATTTCCTTTGTTCTTTCTTTTACTGTTATTAACAGGATGTTTCCAATTGCGAAAACACCTGCAATTAACGTTGCTATACCAACAAACCAGGTTAAAAACTGCATTCCGGTTAAAAAACCAGTTACTTTGGCAATTTCTTTACCTAAATTAAAACTACCAAAAGCTCTTTCATCTTTAGGGTGTACTTTATGTAAATTTTTAAGTAGTAGTTTAACATCAGCTTCAATTTGTGTTATATCATACTCTGGCTTACCCGTTATCATCATCCATCCTACTCTATCTCCAATATTATAAACTTGTTGAAATGTTGTAAACGGAATATGAATATTTCCCTGTGGGCCACCACCACCAATTTGCCCCTGTTTATACATTCCAACCACATTATAATTTATATTGTTAATTTTTATGTAAGTACCTATAGGATATACGTCTTTATCAAATAATTGCTTGTAAATTTCTTCTTCAATTACACAAACTTTTCTTTTTTTATTGATGTCTTCATCATTAATAAAACGACCATAAACCAAATCCTTTTTTTGAACTTTATCTAACTCTGGATAATCTCCAAAAATCCCAAAAGATCCTGTTTTAAAATTATTTACTGCCAAAGCTTGCCTTTGCAAACGAGGAACTAGAAACTCTAAACCTTCAATTTCATTTTTGATATTCTCTAAATCAGACATTTTAAGACTTACTCGTCTTCCTTCCTGAAAACCCTTAAATGGTTCAGCAGTTTCCTGAGCCCACACAAATACACTATTTGTCGCAAAATTTCCAAAAAGTTTATTGAAATTATTTTCCATTCCTCTTGCCAATCCTAACAAAACAACCAACAAAAAAATCCCCCACATTACTCCAATAATGGTAATTCCGGTTCTCATTTTGTTTTTACGAATACTCCCGTAAATTTCTTGCCATGTATCTCGATCAAAAATAAATTTCATTTGTTTTATTTATTTTATAACTATTCGTCGTTTAATGCAACAATTGGTTTAATTCTAGCTGCTCTTTTTGCAGGAATATAACCAGCTATAGTACCTGCAATAACTAATATAATGGTGGCTCCAACAATAACATAGGTTTCAACACTTGGATTTAAAATAAAATACTTTTCTAAATTACTTCCAATTGCCTTTAATGAAAACACCCCAATTAACAATCCTATATAACCAGCAATAGCAGTTACAAAAATTGATTCTAACATAATCAAGCCAATTATTGATTTTGGGGTTGCTCCTAATGCCTTTCTTATTCCTAACTCTTTAGTTCGTTCTTTCACAATGTATACCATTATGTTACTGATACCTATAATTCCTGCCACCAGAGTCCCTAAACCTATCAATAAAATTAAGCCATTAAGAAAGCCCATAAACTGTTGTACATTTTTGGTGCCTTCAGCATAATTTCTTACTCTAATAGCACCTTGGTCTCTAGGATCAACATTGTGTTTTTCCTTTAACATTTTTGTAAGTAGATTTGAAAAAGAAAGCGCTTGATCAACAGTCAATTTGGGGTTAAATGTTAAACCAAAATAATCTAATTCATCATATGACTTATAAATTCCTTGAGCTGTGGTAAAAGGAGTATAAATATACCGCTCATCATTATCCCCACCAGAATCCGAAAAAACACCAATTACCTTATATGAAATTCCATCTAAAGAAATATTTTTCCCAACAGCATTGAATTCTCCAAACAGATCTTTTTCCACCATTCGACCAATAGCTATAACTTTTGCTTTGTTCTTAATATCAAGAACACTTAAAAATCTTCCATTTTCAATAACTGATTCTTCCAAAGGCTGATAATCCGGATAAACACCTCTTACAGTGTATCTATTTTGTTCTCCTTTGTAGATTGCCTGCACATTAAAACGCTGAATATTTGGACTGAAAAACTGAATATCTTCTTCAAATTTTTCATTCATAAATTTAGTGTCGTCATTTCTAAATTGTATTTGCCTTCCACTTTGTAGACCTTTATAGGGTTTAGTAGTTCTTCCAGAATTAATGTAAATTGAATTTTGTGCATCACCGGCAAATTGTTTTTCAAAGGTATGTTTCAACCCATTCCCAATGCCAAAAAGTAATGTAAAAAGTAAAATGGCAAATGCTATGGTAAACCCAGAAAGAACAGTTCTTAATTTGTTCTTATTAAGTGTTTGAAACAATTCTATCCAACGATCTAAATCAAACATAACTTAGGCTTTTACTGTTGCTTTGGTTTTTTCATCACTAATAATTACACCATCTTTCAATCGAACAATTCTATCAGTTTCAGCTGCAATATCTTCTTCATGTGTAATTACAAAAACAGTCATTCCTTCACGATTAATTTCTTTCAGCAATTCCATAACCGCTCCTGATGTTGTAGAATCCAATGCTCCTGTTGGCTCATCAGCTAATACTACTTTGGGATTAGTAACCAAAGCTCTAGCAATAGCTACACGCTGTTTTTCACCTCCCGACAGTTCACTTGGTAAATGATCTGCTCTTTCTTTTAAACCAACTTTATCTAAATATTGTAATGCAATATTTTGACGCTCTTTTCGTCCCATTCCTTGATAATACAATGGTAAAGCAACATTCTCTAATGCATTTTTGTATGTAATTAAATTAAATGATTGAAATACAAACCCTAGAAATTTATTACGTAAAATAGCAGCTTTTTTTTCATCTAAATTTTCAATTAATTGCCCGTTCAAGTAATAATTACCATCATCATGCACATCTAATAATCCAACAATATTTAATAGGGTAGATTTACCTGAACCTGATGATCCCATAATAGAAACAAATTCACCTTCTTTAATATGAAGATCTAAACCTTTTAAAACGTGTAATGAATCTTTCCCTATTGGATAAGATTTGTGTAGTTTCTCAATCTTAATCATTTAGTTAATGTTTTAAACGAAATTAGGCATTGCCTGTTATAATTGCTATTAATATTTTGTTAAAAAGAAAATACTATTATTGTGTTTAACTTTGTTTGATGATTCAAATAAAAAATAAAAAATCATACTATTTGACGGTGTTTATAATTTATGCAATGCCGCTGTTAATTTTGTTGTTAAACACGATAAAAATGCTTGTTTTTTATTTGCTTCACTTCAATCAGACGCTGCAAAAGAAATATTGTTACAGTTCACTTAAAAAAAAAATGATTTAAGTACAATTCTATATTTTGATGATGGTAATGTTTATGAAAAATCAACAGCTATATTTCAAATTATTCGAATATTAAAACCTCCTGTACGCTAGTTATATGTTTTTATATTTGTCGCAAAATTTATAGAAGAATATTTATCGATTTTAAAAGTAGTGTTGGAAAATACTAGTTTAGGTATATTTTATGAAGGCTAGGTTTTTGGACCTTTTTTAACTATATCTACTATATTAAAATTATATATGTATTTTTGCCTCAAATTTTTATTTGAATGGAAAAATTAAAACAACGTTGGGGAGTAACTTCTAATTTTCAAGTATTAGTAATAATCATCGTTTTTGCAATTAACGGCTCATTTGCGGCTCAGATTGGTGAACCCATAACAGATTTTATTGGGTTGAGTTCAGAAACTACAAATCTTTTTATTTTTTGGACTGTAAGAATTATTCTTGTTTTTGTAGTATACCATACTACATTACCTATTGTTGGTTTTTGTTTTGGCCAATTTAATTTCTTTTGGAATTTTACTAAAAAAATACTTTCACGAATGGGGATGAAAAGACTGTTTACAAAAGCTTAATTTATTTATCCTTTTTTAGAAGACATTTATAAATCCTTGTTGGGGTATGCGTTGGTAAAAAATATGACTCAAAGTCAACTTCCTCAATAAATATAATCAATCTTCCAATTTTACCTTAAGCACGTATTTCTATTTTTTAAGTTTATCCTTGTATTTTTTAATGAATTCTTCAAGTTTAGGATTTATAACTGCTTTACAATACCCTTGAAACTTATTATTGTTATAATAATTTTGATGATAGTTTTCTGCTCTATAAAAAATAGTCCGTAGAGTTACTTCCGTAACAATTGGGTTATCAAATATATTCGCTTTAGTTAATTCTTTAATAAATTTTTCAGCAGTTATTTTTTGAATTTCTGAATAATAAAAAATTGCAGAACGGTATTGAGATCCAACATCATATCCTTGTTTATTTAATGTTGTTGGATTATGAGTGCTGAAAAACACATCTAACAATTCCTGATAAGAAATAATAGTTGGATTAAATTTAATTTGAAGCGCTTCTGCATGGCCAGTTTTTCCAGTTGTAATTTCTTTATAGGTCGGATTTTTTAATGAACCACCTATATAACCTGAAATAACTTTTTCAACACCTTCTAATCGTTGAAAAATTGCTTCGGTACACCAAAAACACCCATTAGCAAAGGTTGCTATTTCTAAGTTAGATTTCAATATTGTTTTTTTAGTTTGTGAAAATGTAGATAGCGAAATTAAAACTAAGATTACTGATAAATATTTTCTCATTTTTTTAAGTAAGTCGTAGTTCATTTCAAATAATTACAATCTTATATATTTTCAATAGTTAAAACTACACTCTCAAGCATTTCTTCAGTAAAATTCAAATGAGTAACCATTCGTAATTTACCATTTCCCATAGAAATCATTGCAATTCCAGCATCCTCCATTCTACTTATAAAATCAAAATCATTAATTGAATCTATCACATTAAAAATTACAATATTAGTTTCAATAGGCTCCACACTTTTTACCAATTCACAATTTTGTAAGGCTGCACCTAAAATTTTTGCTCTAGTATGATCAACTTTTAAACGCTCCAAATGATTGTCAAGCGCATAAATACCAGCTGCAGCTAAATACCCCGATTGGCGCATTGCTCCACCAAATAATTTTCGAACTCTAAGTGCTTTATCAATATCTATTTTTGTACCTAATAATAATGAACCTACCGGTGCTCCTAAGCCTTTGGAAAGGCAAATAGAAATAGTATCAAAGACTTTTCCGTATTGTTTAGGAGTTTCATTTTTAGCTATTAAAGCATTAAACAGTCTTGCCCCATCTAAATGTAAAGCCAAATCATTGTTTTTACAAATTTTTTTAATTTTTAAAATTTCCTCAAAATCCCAACAAGCTCCACCACCTTTATTGGTTGTATTTTCGATTGCCACTAATTTTGAATAAGGAACATGAATGTCATTTCTACCTCCTAAAACCGCTTCACTTAATTGTACAGCTGTAAACATTCCTTTATCACCATCAATTAAATGTGAAGTAACACCAGCATTAAAAGCTACACCTCCACCTTCATAATTGTACACATGTGCCCATTTATCACAAAACATTTTATCGCCTGGATTGGTATGAATTTTAATTGCGGTTTGATTTGCCATAGTTCCAGAAGGAAAAAATAGTGCTGCTTCCATTCCAAACATTTTAGAAATTTTGTTTTGAAGTTTTATTACCGTAGGGTCCGATTTAAACACATCATCGCCTACTTCAGCATTCATCATTGCCTGAAGCATTCCTTTTGTTGGAACAGTGACAGTATCACTTATTAAATTTATTTGCATAGATTAAAAATGAAAGGTTATTTTTGTAGTTATTAAATTATAAAATGATTTCAAAAGAACACATACTTAAATTAAAAGAACGAATTAGCAAGTTAAAAACTTACCTTGATATTGACAAGAAAATTATAGAAATTTCAAACGAGGAAGAAAAAACTGCAAACCCTAACTTTTGGAACAGTCCAAAAGATGCAGAAGTTGTAATGAAAAGTCTTAGATCTAAGAAAAAATGGGTAGAGGATTTTAATACTTTAACAACAAATTTAGAAGAAATTTCAGTACTTTTTGAATTTTATACTGATGGCGAAGCAACTGAGGAAGAAATTGATACTATATACACTACTACTATTGAATTATTAGAAAGCTTGGAGTTTAAAAATATGTTATCTGAAGAAGGAGACAATTTAAGTGCTGTACTACAAATTACAGCAGGTGCCGGTGGCACTGAAAGTTGTGACTGGGCTCAAATGTTAATGAGAATGTATTTGATGTGGAGTGAACGACAAGGTTATAAAATAAAGGAATTAAACTTCCAAGAAGGTGATGTGGCAGGAATAAAAACTGTGACTCTTGAGATTGACGGTGAGTTTGCCTTTGGATATTTAAAAGGTGAAAATGGTGTTCATCGCTTGGTAAGAATTTCTCCTTTTGACAGTAATGCGAAGCGCCACACCAGTTTTGCATCGGTATACGTGTACCCCCTTGTTGATGATAGCATTGAAATTACAATCAACCCAGCTGAAATTGAAATTACTACCGCACGTTCAAGTGGTGCTGGTGGACAAAATGTAAACAAAGTTGAAACAAAAGTTCAATTAACTCATAAGCCCAGTGGAATTCAAATTTCTTGTTCAGAAACTCGTTCACAACATGAAAATAGAGACAGAGCCATGCAAATGCTAAAATCACAATTGTATGAAATTGAATTAAAAAAACAACAAGAAGCGCGTGAAGACATTGAAGCTGGTAAAATGAAAATAGATTTTGGCTCACAAATTCGAAATTATGTAATGCATCCTTATAAATTAGTGAAAGATGTGAGAACATCATATGAAACAGGCAATGTAGATGCTGTTATGAACGGAGATTTAGATGGATTTATAAAGGCTTTTTTAATGCAGCAGGGACAACCAGAAACATCAAATGATTTATAAAATGCAAAAAATTGACACTATAATTTTTGATTTAGGAGGCGTACTTGTTGACTGGAATCCTGAATATGTTTACCGAAAAGTTTTTGATGGCAACGAAAAAAAAATGGAATGGTTTTTAACAAATGTCTGTTCACCCGAGTGGAATATTGAACAAGATGCCGGAAGAACCATAGATGAAGCTGAAAAATTGAAAATTGCTGAATTTCCAGAATACAAAGAATTAATTAAACTTTTTTATAAGGATTGGGAATATATGTTCTCGGGAATAATTGAAGAAAATGTTCATATCTTAAACCAACTAAAAGCGTCTAAAAAGTATAAACTATATGCTTTAACAAACTGGAGCGCTGAGAAATGGGACAAAGCCTTGGAATTATTTCCATTTTTCAAAGAATTTGATGGAGTTGTAGTCTCAGGTCAGGAAAAATGTAGAAAACCCTTTAACAAAATTTATGAAATTATTATCAAACGTTACAATATCAACCCAACAAAATCAATTTTTATTGATGATAATTATGACAATGTTCAAGCGGCTAAAAAACTGGGTTTAAATGGTATTCATCACTCAGTAATAGAACCTTTGTCAAAAAATATAGATAAATTCCAGCTATTGTAAACTGTCTTTTTTTTATATAGTGTTACTTAATAATACTAATTTGAAATTAAATAAAATTTAAACAATGAAAATATATCACAATCCACGTTGTAGTAAAAGTCGTCAAGGTATAGCTATTTTAGAGGAAGCTAAAGTAAACTTTGAAATTATAAAATATTTAGAAACTCCATTTTCAAAAGAAGAGTTATCTGAAATTATTTCGTTATTAAAAATTTCACCCCTTCAATTAGTTCGTAAAAATGAGGCTATATGGAAGGAAAAATTTAAAGGAAAAGATTTAACCAATGATGAAATTATCAATGCAATGGTTGAAAACCCAAAACTTATTGAACGCCCTATTGTTATAAATAAAGAAAAAGCAGTAATTGGTCGTCCGCCAGAAGTCATAAAAGAAATATTTTAAGATTTTTTAAAAAAATAATGGTATAAAATAAGGTTATTAACACACATTAACATTTTAAATATTTTAATCTCATTACTTTTGCAATACATTTTTAATTAAAATTATGAAATCATTTTTTACAATTATATTATTTCTATTTACGGTTCAATTCTTCGGACAACCACAAGCTAAAAATTATAATATTTCCAAATTTGAAGTCACAGGAACTATAATTGATAAAGAAACTAAACAGCCATTAGAATATGCCACCATAATTTTTACTCCTTTAAAAGGGGGAAAAATTACAGGAGGCATAACAAATGCTAAAGGAAATTTTAAAATCGATGTTACAAAAGGTATCTACACTATTTCAATAGAATTTATTTCATTTAAAACTAAAACTTTTGAAAATCAAATCATAGATTCAGATACAAATTTAGGAATAATTGCTCTTGAAATAAATGCCGAAAGTCTAGATGAAGTTGAGATAATCGCCGAAAAAAGCACTGTTGAAATTAGATTAGATAAAAAAATATACAACGTTGGAAAAGATATGACTGTAAAAGGTGGAACAGCTTCAGATGTTTTAGATAATGTACCTTCAGTTACCGTTGATATTGAGGGGAATGTGAGCCTTAGAGGAAATGATAATGTTCGCATTTTAGTGAATGGGAAACCCTCAGGATTAGTTGGTTTAAGTGGTGCGGATGCGCTCCGACAACTACCCGCTGAGGCCATTGAAAAAGTTGAAGTAATAACAAGTCCATCTGCACGCTACGAGGCAGAAGGAACTGCTGGAATTTTAAACATTATTTTACGAAAAGGGAAAGCTCAAGGTTTTAATGGTGCTTTTTCATCTTCAATTGGATACCCAGAAAATTATGGATTTTCAGCAAACTTAAATTACAGAACTAAAAAATTTAACTTATTCACTAATACCGGCTACAATTATAGAAATTCTCCTGGAAATTCGCTTGCATACGTTACCTTTTTTGATGATATAGGTATTGAAGAAGCTTACAGAGATGAAGTAGTTAATTACGATAGAAAAGGTAATAGGTTTAATACCAGATTAGGCATAGAATATTATTTAAATGAAACAAGCTCCATAACTGGTACATTTTTATTTAGAAATTCTAATGGTGATGATATAGCTACCAACTTAATAAATGAATTTGATTCAAATAAAAACCTGACTATTTCAAGCATCAGAACTGAATTTGAAGATGAAAAAGAAAAAACAATAGAATACAACCTTAACTATACAAAAAACTTTGACAAATCAGGTCATAAATTAACACTTGATTTTCAATATGGAGAAACTACCGAAACAGAAATTGCGAATATTATAGACATTGACACCTATCCTATTACTAATCAAAATGAATCGGAAAAAACCGGAACAGATGAATTAGGTAAAGAGATTCTATTTAAAGGAGATTACACGCTACCTATTAATGAAAACACTCAATTTGAACTTGGTTTTAAAATTGATTTAGATGAATTAAATTCAGATTATTTAGTGGAAACCCTTGAAAATGGCTCTTTTGTAAACAATATAAACTATTCAAACACTTTAGATTTTCAGCAAAATATATTTGCTATTTATTCTCAATTTGGGAAAAAAATAAACAAATTCTCCTATTTATTAGGTTTGAGAGCTGAAAAAACGAATAGAAAAATTAACTTGATTCAATCAAATGAAGTTTATAATAAAAATTTCACCGAGTTTTTTCCTACATTAAATTTAGGTGTAGAATTAAATGATTCAGAAAATATTACATTAGGTTACAGCAGAAGATTAAGAAGGCCGCACCACTGGTTTCTAAATCCTTTTGAGTCACGTACTAGTGAAACCTACATAAGAAAAGGTAACGTAAATTTAGACCCTACATACACAAATTCATTTGATTTTGGATATTTAAAAAAGTGGGAGAATTTCACATTAAATTCTTCAATATATTATCAACATTCATTAAATAATTTTGAAATGATTCAAATTGATGAATGGAGAGATAAAGTTGGAAATGTTATTGAAAATCCAGATTCAGAAAATCCTGATCATTTAAAAGTGATTATTCGTTCTCCTATTAATTTAAGTGCCCAGAATAGGTATGGATTTGAATTTACTGCTAACTACAATCCGTTTAAATGGTGGAGAATATCAAATAGTTTTAATTTTTTTAAGGCGATAACTACTGGAGAATATAATAGTGTTAGTTATGATTCTAACGATGTAACCTGGTTTACCAGATTAACTTCTAGAATAACTCTTCCTGGCAAAATAGATTGGCAGACCAGAGGAATGTATATGGCCCCTTCCGAAAGAGCGCAATCTAAAAGAGATGGGATGTTAAGTGTTAATTTGGCTTTTAGCAAAGATGTTCTTAAAGAAAAAGGAACTATTTCTTTAAATGTAAGTGACTTGTTTAATTCACGGAAACATCAATCTGAAACTTATTCACCTACAACATATACTTATAGTGAATTTCAATGGAGACAACGTCAAATAATGTTAAACTTCGCTTATAGATTTAATCAAAAGAAACAAAGAGGACCATCGCAAAGAACATATGATGGAGGTGGTGACAATGAAATGTTTTAAAAAAATGCACAAAAAAGAGGCTATCTTTTCAGATAGCCTCTTTTTTTTATACTTTAAAAATAATTTGTCACCCTATTTTTAGAATGACTTCATAAATTACCGTTATTCTTTTCTTGCAGGTTCACCACCTTTTCTATATTTCCAAACCTCTCTAAAGTAACCTACCAACCAGTAAGGTACTATAAACGTTAATAATAAAATCATTAGCCAAAATCCCATTGTAAAAACGGTTAAAAAAACTAAAAATCCTGAAAATTGAGATAAATCCATTGTTGTTATTATTTGTTTGAAGCAAAAATACTATTTATTTCCAATAAACCAATTTCTGCTACTGTTTTTTTACATTCATTTTACTGATAGTTTTAATTAGAAAACTTAAAAAAAAAACATTTTTTCATACTCAAACTCCTTGGGTTTCATTATACATTTGTATTGATGCATTTTACTTATTTTTAATAAACTTTTCTGATCAAAAAAAGACACCTAGTAACAAAGTTCACTGGTGTCTTTAATTTTTATTTTATATTTCTAACTAATCGAATTCAGCAAAGAAATCATTCCCTTTATCATCAACTAATAAAAATGCAGGGAAGTCTTCAATTCTAATCTTCCTAACTGCTTCCATTCCCAATTCCGGGAAATCAATTACTTCAACAGATTTAATGCTTTCCTTTGCTAAAATTGCAGCTGGCCCTCCAATTGAACCAAGGTAAAAACCACCATTAGCTTTACAAGCGTCTGTTACTTGCTGTGAACGGTTACCTTTTGCTACCATTACCATACTACCACCAGCTTTTTGGAAAGAATCCACATAAGGATCCATACGACCTGCAGTTGTAGGCCCAAAGCTACCAGAAGCCATTCCTTTAGGCGTTTTTGCTGGTCCTGCATAATAAACTGGATGATCCTTAAAGTATTGAGGCATTTCTTTACCATTAGCCAGCATTTCACTAATTTTTGCGTGAGCAATATCACGAGCAACAATCAATGTTCCTCTTAGGCTGAAACGTGTTTTTACGGGATATTTTGAAAGTTCCTCTCGAATTTTATCCATTGGTTGATCAAGATCTAGCTCAACCGCACCGGCTAAATGTGGTGCTTCTTTTGGTAAGAATTGCCCTGGATTCTTTTCTAATTGTTCAAGAAAAATGCCTTCTTCAGTAATTTTACCTTTTACGTTACGGTCGGCACTACAACTAACTCCTAATCCTACTGGACAAGATGCTGCGTGACGAGGCAAGCGAATAACACGTACATCATGAACAAAATATTTACCCCCAAACTGAGCTCCAACTCCACTTTCTTGACAAATCTTCATAATTTTCTTTTCCCACTCTAAATCACGGAAAGCTTGTCCGCCATTGTTACCTTCTGTTGGTAAATGATCCAAATAACCTGCTGATGCCTTCTTTACAGTTGCTAAGTTAGCTTCAGCAGAAGTCCCACCAACTACAAATGCTAAATGGTAAGGAGGACATGCTGCAGTTCCTAAATCCATAATATGCTTCTTAACAAAGTTGGTTAAATTCTCTTCTGTCAACAACGACTTAGTCATTTGATAGAGATAGGTTTTATTACCAGAACCTCCACCTTTTGTTATAAATAAAAATTCATATTTGTTACCTGTTTCAGCATAAATATCGATTTGAGCAGGAAGGTTAGTGCCTGAATTTTTCTCTTCTAACATTGTTTGAGGAACAATTTGAGAAAAACGAAGATTATCAGTTTGATATGTATTAAACACTCCTTTTGAAATATATTCAGCATCATTCACTCCAGTATACACATCTTCCCCTTTTTTAGCCACACATATTGCCGTACCTGTATCTTGACAAGTTGGTAATTCACCGGCTGCTGTTACCATTTGGTTTAACAACATTGTATAAGCCACAAAACGGTCGTTATCCGTAGCTTCAGAATCTTTAAGAATTGTCTCTAATTTTTTCAAGTGAGAAGCACGAAGGTAAAATGAAACATCATGATATGCTGCCTGTGAAAGCAGCTCAAGACCTTTAGGTGCTACTTTTAAAATTTTTCGCCCATCAAACTCTACTAAAGAAACGTGGTCTTTAGTTAACAAACGATACTTTGTAGTATCCTTTTTAATAGGAAACGGCTTTTGGTATTTAAATTCAGACATCTTATATAATTTTATTCTAACTCAATTTTAACTCTTGCAAATATACGATGGAAGAAGAAAAAGTTGGCAGGAAAAAGGGTTATTTATCCTTTTTATTTACAAAAACATAAAGAATATCACAATTTTTAGAAGTAACTTTAGTCTTGTACTATTAATACTTAAATAAGCACGTTTAATAAATGAATTTCTATTAGTTAATCATTATTATAGAATCTCAAAAATAAGAAGAACAAAAAAAAGGAGCTTGAAGCTCCTTTTTTTTGTTATGTTTTATCTATCAATCTAAAACCTTCTCCGTGAATATTTAAAATTTCAACTTTATCATCAGCTTTTAAATACTTCCGCAATTTTGCAATATAAACATCCATACTTCTAGATGTAAAATAATTATCATCTCTCCAAATTTTGGTTAATGCTAATTCACGAGGCATTAAATCATTTTTATACATTGCCAACATTTTAAGCAATTTACTTTCTTTCGGAGACAATTTTTGCATATCACCTCCATCAAACGATAAATGACGTAGTTTAGAATTGAACTCAAATTTTCCAATTTTAAACTCAAAAGTATTTTCTTCCGTACTTTTTTCCGTTTCTTTACGCTGTAAAATTGCTTTAATTTTATACAGTAGAACTTCCGAATCAAAAGGTTTATTCAAATAATCATCTGCTCCAGACTGGTAACCCCTTAATACATCTTCCTTCATTGTTTTAGCAGTTAGAAATATTATTGGAACTTCTAAATTAGTTGCCCTCACATCTTTTGCCAAAGAAAACCCATCTTTTCTTGGCATCATAACATCAAAAATACACAAATCAAAATCGTCATTTTTAAACATAATTAATCCTTCCAGTCCATCTTTGGCCAGCGTAACATTGTAATCATTTAATGTTAAATAATCTTTTAAAACTGTCCCAAAATTAGGGTCATCTTCTACCAATAAAATTTTACTATTTTCCATATTATATAATTTTATATCAACGGTAATTTAATTATGAAAGTGCTGCCAATTCCTTTATCACTTTCTACATAAATCTCTCCTTGATGAATTTCTACTATTTTTTTCACATAAGCTAATCCTAACCCATGACCTTTTATATTATGAATATTTCCTCCTTCTTCTCTATAAAATTTTTCAAAAATATTTTTTTGAACATTTTTATTCATACCTATACCTTGATCCTTCACCTTTAATATAATGCTTTTTGCTGTATTTTCAGTATAAATATCAATTTTTGGTGAATTTTCCGAATATTTTATAGCATTATCTAACATATTAACAATCACATTTGTTAAATGAAAGTGACTCCCTAGAATCTCCGTTAAATTAGCATTTGAATGTTCCTTGATATAGCCTCCTTTATTTTTTACTATTAAAGCAACATGTGTAATAGCTAATTCAATAATTTCATGTACATCAATTTTTTGCTTAGTAATTTCAAGTTGATTTTTCTCCAATTTAGAAATTCGCAATACATTTTCAACCTGCCCGTGCATCCTTTTATTTTCATCACGAATCATATTAACATAACGCAACACTTTTTCTTTATCTTCAATTATTTTTGGATTTTTAATAGCATCTAACGCTAAATTTATGGTTGCTATTGGTGTTTTAAATTCATGCGTCATATTATTGATAAAATCAGTCTTGATTTCTGAAATTTGTTTTTGCTTAATTAACTGATACAATGCTGTTATAAATGCCAAAATTATTATTAAAATAAACAAGGCTGACAATCCTAATATTTTGGTAATTGAAGAAATTATAAAGTTTTTCTTTTCAGGAAAAGTAACAAATAACTGAAATTTACTGTTGCCATTAATATCAGCAAACATAGGCACCATATAGCTTTTCCCAATTTCTTTTCTAAAATATCCTGATTTTACCTGTGTTGCCAAACCATTACTGTAAATTCCATATTTAAAATTGGTATTAATTCCCCTACTTGATAATTCCTTTTGTAGTCTATTCGTAATTTCCCTATTACTTACCCTTTTATGAATAGGCATTCTACTAGTTATTGCATCAAAAGCTCTGGCTAAATTAGATTTTTCAGCCTCTTTAAATCTACCTATTTTTACAACTCTCTCTTCCGGGCTCGAATTTTCATTTTCAATAAAATTATCTTTGACCAAAATAAATTCTTCCTTGCTAAAAATTTCTTTGAAGTTGATAGAATCCTGTTCAAAAAACTCGGTTGAAACTTTATAATTGGCTTCAATGATACTTTGTGCATAGGTAAAACGTTCGCTATTTGCAGTATCAATTTTTTCAAAAATATATTGTCTAACATCCGAATATTTTAGATTCTTGCCTTCATCTTTAAATCTATTTGCTATATCATTATAAAAATTTTCAAATTCACGCTTCTTAATTTCTTCTGAAACCTTTGCTAATGAAAATTTTACATTTGCAGAAAACTGTTCTTCGGTAATTTCTACGGTATTTTTTATCCAAAAAAACTGAACAGAAATAATTCCAACTAAAGCAACACTCATTAAAATTATGATAAGCACAAATATCTTTTTCCCCATTAACTCAAAATTATAATTTTAACGTTAAAAAAAAATTCTTTTAACTTACATTAACAGATAATGTATTTTTTTAACACAATATTAAGAATATTATCAACTTATTGCAACTTTATCACTAAATCATATATTGTTTTAACCTGCTCTCTAGTGTGTTCTAGTTCGTGATTTTTTAGCACAACATTTGACTGTAATATTTTAAACTCATCATCCGTTTGATTTTGAATTCTTTGTTTTATTTGCTCTTTTGTAAGCTTATCTCTTTTTAACAAACGATTTATCCTAACATTTTCATCAGCAACAACTGTAATTATATAATCACAAAACGAATTGCTTCCGCTTTCAAACAATATTGCAGCTTCATAAATAATAATGTCGTTAGGATGTTGATTTAGAAAATTTTTAAAATGCTCCTGTACTTTTGGATGTACTAATGCATTTAACTTTTGCAGTAACTTTGTATCATTAAATACTTTTGAAGCAACATATTCCTTATTTAACTTTTTAGAACTATAAGCTTGATCACCTAACAGTTTAATTATTTCCAACTGCAATTCTTCATCAGTATTCATCAGTTTTTTAGCTTCAACATCAGCTATATAAATTACAGCACCCAACTCTTTAAACATCTGTAAAACAGTGCTTTTTCCGCTACCAATGCCACCTGTTAAACCAATAACCATTATTTTTGAATAAGAAATTCTATTTGACTAGGAATAATTTTATACGATGTAATATACTCACTTTGCTGCTTAATAATCGGGGTTAAAAACGTAATTAACGAATCTTTTTCATATTGCTTATAATCATAAACAATTAAAATACTTTTTTCATTAATTTTTGAAAAATTTGACAAACCCGCCTTATAAACAACTTCTATTTCTTTTGGAAAAGGGTTTATTTTAATTCCTTCCGGCTCATTAATTACTGTAACGGGAATTTTGAAGTGACCTTCTGTAAATTTATCAACTTTCCCAATTAATTGAATTTTTTTGATTGATAAATTTACGTTTAATTGTTCTTCAGGTTGATGCAATCCTATTTCAACATTAAAATCTTCATAAACATCTTTTAAACTTAATGGTGATGTTGAAATTTCTTGAATGGAATCAATATGTTTTTCAGGACCTAAAATCACAATTGAATCAGGAACTAACTGAACCTTTTCAATTAAATTATAACCTAACTTAAATTTTAAATCAGCTTGCAGGTTTACAGGAACTTTTTTTGAAATATTTACACCTAAGTCAATAAAAATCGTGTCGGCTGAAACTCTAATAACTTCTACATCCCCTGAAAGTTGACTTGCTAACCTAACTTTTTGATTATTGGGTAAGATATAAAAACCTCGATTATTTTTATAAATATTTTGTAAGTTTAAACTTACCTTTTTATTCCTAATTTTATATTTCAACAATGAAAAACCAGGTGCTCTAAGTTCCAAATTTAATTTGTCTACTGGCTTATTTTGAAGTAATAAATTCTTAGGAATACTGGTGTAAACAACATTAAATGAAGCCTGACTATTGTAGATTTTAGACAATTCAACTAACAACCAAAGTACGGTAGTTAGTAACAAACAAAATAGAAAAACTTTTAATTTTCTATTTTGAATTAATGATATTTTATGACTACTTATGTTGCTTTTCATTTCAAAAAAAATATAAAATTAAATATACAAAAAAAGTGAGCTAATTGCTCACTTTTTTAAATAGGTTGTAATTCCTTATTTTTTATCTTTAGGAGTAAGATACCTTTTACTTAACTCCATTGAAATAGATGAACGCTCAAATTTAATTTTTCCCGCTCCTGTTTCAACTATTACAGTGTTATCACTATCAACTATATCTACAATTTTACCGTGAATTCCACTAGTAGTTACAATTTTATTTCCCTTTGTAATGGAGGTTTGAAATTTCTTTTCGTTTTTTTGACGTTTTATTTGTGGTCTTATCATAAATAAATAAATGACCAAAAACATCAATAAAAAAGGTAGCATACTTGTTAAAGTTGACCCTTCTGCTTGTAAAAATATTGTATTAAACATATTTAATTTATTATTATTTAACTTTTTTATTTACCATACCACTAATACGAAGTACCTCAGCAACATTATCGGTATTTGTTTGTAGTGTAATTGACTTTGTTTGTTTTCCTGATCTTCCTCTTGAATTAAATGTAAAGGTTAACTCTGAAGAATCTCCTGGTTTTAAAGCCTCTTTAGGCCAAGTAGGAACAGTACAACCACAAGTAGCTTTTGCACTTGTAATTATTAAATCTACTTTTCCTGCATTGGTAATTTTGAATACTCCTTCAACTACATCACCCTCGTTAATAGTTCCAAAATCATATTCAGTTTTATCAAACTCTATAATGGCACTTCCCAGGGCAATTTTTGCATCTCGCTCTTTTGCAGTTTCAAGGTTTTGAGACTTAATTTTTGATGATGCATTTTCCTTACAAGAAATAAACACTACACTCACCAAAGCAACTAAAAATACTATTTTTTTCATTTATTAAACTTTTTAAATTATAACAATCCTCTTCCAATCTTATTCATTCTTTTTCCAGCTTCATACTCTTTTAAAATTTTGTCTAACACTCCATTTATAAAGAAACTACTTTTATTTGTTGAATAATCTTTAGAAATCTCTATATATTCATTTATGGTAACTCTCGCTGGAATTGATGGGAATTTTAAAAATTCACAAATTGCCATTTTTATCAAAATCATATCAATTTCAGCAATTCTTTCTGTATCCCAATTAGGAGTTTTATCTTCAACATCTTTTTCAAATGATGTATGATTTAAAATCGTTTTTCTAAATAAATCTAACACAAAATTTTTATCATCACCATCTTTATACAACTTCCCTAAAATAAGTAGTTGTCCATTTTTTAACTGGTTTAATGTTTTAACCACCCAGGTATTTACAAAAGGAATATCGTCAACCCAACTAATATTTTGACCTTCAAAATAGTCTGCCAATTTTTCATTTGGTGCAATTATGTTTTTAAAAATACTTATAACAAATGCTCTGTCTTCATTAAAATTTGAAGTTTGAGCTTTCATATAATCAGTATAAAAAGAACTTGATTTTACCAGTTTCCATATTTCTTTCACATAATCTTCATCTAAATACCAGCAATTTAATTTATTATTTTCAATATACTCATTTAATGAAACACTTTCAAAAAGCATTTTAAAAACTTGATTGTCAATGAATTTAGTATTTGGATTTAATTCATCAGGAGTTGCTAATCTCTTTTGGCGTGAAAGCTCGATATGTTTTTTTTCCATATCTCTTACTTCAACCATTAAGCGAAGAATTATTGTATACAAATGGTACATTTTATCAATACTGCTGTATAAAAACTTTTCTTCTTTAATTAGATTATCACTTTTAGATTGCAGTATTGCATAAACCGATTGCATTACTTTTACTCTAATATGTCTTCTATTTATCATTTAAAGAACTTTGCTAGTTAGTTAGTTTGCTTAATAACTGCGCAAAAATACTATTATTTTTTTGATATAAAATAAGCATCTCTAAAATTTTTGATTCATACAATCAAATAATAATTTGATGTTCGTTAAATGTATCGTAAAATGTTTATTTAAATTTTTATTAATGTATATTCGTTCTTTGAAAATTTGCAGCATAGTCTAGATACTTTATGAAAGCATTACAATATCTTAATAAGTACTTTTTTAAATATAAACACCGATTAATTATTGGAATTATAATTACAATCTGCTCTAAAATTCTTGCCTTACAAGTACCTCAATTAATAAAAAAAACGATTAATACTGCCGAAGATTACAGTAAAGGAATAAACACTGATTTAGCTACTGTTAAAAGTGAATTATTGAATTATATTATACTTATAATTGGAGCTGCTTTATTATCGGGATTTTTTACTTTTTTAATGAGACAAACCATTATAGTGATGTCTCGTTTAATTGAATTTGACTTAAAAAACGAAATTTACCAACAATATCAACGCTTATCGCTTAACTTCTATAAAAAAAATCAAACGGGTGATTTAATGAACAGAATAAGTGAAGATGTAAGTAAAGTTAGAATGTATTTTGGTCCGGCCATCATGTATTCTATGAATATGTTGGTATTATTTATTGTAGCAATTATAAAAATGTACAATATTGATGCAACTTTAACCAATTACACCTTACTGCCGCTTCCTGTGCTATCGGTTTCTATTTATATATTAAGTCAAGTTATAAACAAGAGAAGCACTATTGTACAGCAATATTTATCAAAATTAACAGCCAACGCTCAAGAAACATTTTCAGGTATCAGCATTTTAAAATCATATGGCATTGAGTACAAGGCAATAGTCGAATTTGAAACACTCACAAACACTACCAAAGAAAAAAATATAAACCTATTTAAAGCTCAGGCGTTGTTTTTTCCGTTAATGATTTTATTAATTGGCGTTAGCAATGTTATGGTTATTTACATTGGTGGTATGCGATATATTGAAGGATCCATAACTTTAGGAGTTATTGCCGAGTTTATTATGTATGTAAATATGCTAACCTGGCCAGTTGCAGTTGTAGGTTGGGTAACCTCAATTATTCAGCAGGCCGAAGCATCACAAAAACGTATCAATGAATTTTTAAAGCACGAACCTGAAATTCAAAATAATGAATTAAACGACTCTAAAATTGAAGGTAATATTGAATTTAATAATGTTTTCTTCACCTACGATGACACAAATATAACTGCTTTAAAAAACGTGAGCTTTTCCTTGAAAAAAGGCGAGACACTTGCCATTTTAGGAAATACCGGATCGGGTAAATCTACTATTATTAATTTAATTGCACGATTATATGATGTTGAAAAAGGAAAAATTTTTATTGATAAAAAAGAAATTCAAAGCCTAAATTTAGATAATTTAAGACAGGTTATTGGTTTTGTCCCTCAGGAAGCATTTTTATTTTCCGATACTATAAAGAACAATATTAAATTTGGTGATCAGCAAGCTTCTGATGCAAAAATTATTCAAGCTTCCAAAGATGCATACATACACCATAACATTAAAAATTTTAAAGAAGGTTATAACACCTACGTTGGCGAAAGAGGTGTTACTTTATCGGGTGGTCAAAAGCAACGTGTTTCAATTGCAAGAGCTATTATAAAAGAACCTCAAATTTTAATTTTTGACGATTGTCTTTCGGCTGTAGATACCGAAACTGAAGAAATTATTTTAACCAATTTGTATAAGGTTAGTAAAAACAAAACCACAATAATTGTAAGCCACAGGATATCTTCCGTAAAAAATGCCGACAAAATTATTGTGCTTGATAAAGGTAAAATAATTCAACAAGGAACTCATTTTGAACTGGTTACTATTAATGGTTATTATAAAGAACTTTTTGAACAACAACTTTTAGAAAAAGAAATTTAAAATTTACTATTTACTTCAAATATTTTTATAGCTTTGTCTAAAAGCTAATAATAAAAGATTAATTAAATAGAATATTAATTATGAATGACAAAGAACATTTAGACCAAGAAGAGATTTTCTCACAGGTTCTTAGGGCAGGAAGAAGAACTTACTTTTTTGACGTAAGAGCAACAAAAGCTGATGATTATTATTTAACTGTTACAGAGAGTAAAAAATTTACTCACGAAGATGGATCATTCCATTACAAAAAACACAAAATTTATTTATATAAAGAAGATTTTGCTGAGTTTAACGAAATGTTAAAAGCCGCAACTGACTATATTATAAGTGAAAAAGGTGAAGAAGTAATTTCTGATAGACATCAAAAAGATTTCAAAAAACCTTCTGAAAATGGAGAAGAAACTACACCTGAAAGTTTTACAGATGTAAAGTTTGAAGATATTTAAGAGATTTTAAATATTACAACATTAAAAAAAACCGTCTAAAAAAATTAGACGGTTTTTTTTACAATTTATCTAAAATCAACATTAAAAAATCAATACGTTAATCCATAACCAATTTTATATAAAGGTTGAATAGAGTTCTCCCAATAATTTGGACCATATTTCCCAATATAATCATCTTTTGATTTAGGCCATGTATGTGGTAATTTCCCAACAAAATTATAATCCCCAAACAGTACTTCAGCAATACCATCCCCTTCAGATCCAGGTAACCAAGCAGCAACAAAAGCTTTTGAAAAATTAATCTCTTCTGTAACAACCAATGGTCTACCAGAAATCAGCACAACAACTACAGGAATACCTTGTTTTTCATAAGTTTTTATATAATTCTGGTGCTGTTTTGATAAGTTGAGTGTATACTTCCCACTCCCATCACTTATATCGCCAAAACTTTCAGCATACGGTGTCTCACCAACTACAATAATAGCTACATCTGCATCAGTATGATTTCCTGTGGCATCTGAATCGTAAACAACTTCTCCATTTGCCAAAGACTTAACTCCTTCCAATATTGTTGTTGCTCCATTATAATTTTTTTCAACACCCTGCCAAGCCAAGGTCCATCCACCAGACTGTAATCCTGCACTATTTGCATGTTCACCAACAACTACTATTTTTTTACTGCTTTTATCAATGGGTAACACATTGTTTTTGTTTTTAAGTAAAACTAATGACTCTCTCACCGCTTGTCTGGCTTTATCTCTATGAGATGAGCTTCCTATGTGCTCAATAAGTCTGATATCTGGAAACGGATTTTGAAACAATCCCAATCTGAATTTTTGCCGTAAAATTCTAGTTACAGCATCATCAATTCTTTGCATAGAGACATCTCTGTTTTCCACAGCAGCTTTTAATCCTTGCTGAAATACATCTAAATCACCATCAACCGCCATTACCATATCAACCCCTGCATTTATAATCTCGTTTTCTCCAAATCTAGAATACCCTTTCCAATCGGTTAACACAATACCATCAAAACCCATGCTCGCTTTTAACGTATCCAAAATCAATTCTTTGTGTGCATGCATAGCTTTGGTTGACATAGAATTGAATGAAACCATTACAGCTCCTACTCCTTCGTTAACAGCTGCACGATACGGAGGTAAGAGTCTTTCTGATACTTCTTTCATACTTACAGAAGTAGTTCCGCCTTCTATACCAAAATCTGTAGCTCCGTCACCAATAAAATGTTTTGCGGTAGCCATAACTGTGTATTTGTCACTTAGATCTCCCTGATATCCTTTTACTGAGGCTTTAGCCATTTTTTCTGTTAATTCAGTACTTTCAGAAAAGGCTTCATACACTCTTCCCCACTTTTCATTGTAAGGAATAGCAATGCAAGGAGAAAATGTCCAATTAAATCCTGTAGCCTGAGTTTCTATTGCAGTAATTGCAGCAGCCTCTTTAACCAATGTAGCATTATGTGTTGCTCCCATACCAATATTATGAGGAAAAATAGTAGCTCCTTCAAAAGTGTTTTGACCGTGAACAGCATCCACCCCAAAGAGTAAAGGTATGCCCAACCTACTGGCCAAAGCCTTCTTTTGTAAGGCTATAAACCTTGCTTGCCATCCAGCCGCATCTTTACCTGGAGCAGGGCCTTGTGTATGTATTACAGATCCAATAAATTTAGCAGCAATATCTGTATCCTTAATATCATCAAAATGACGTACTTGTGACATTTGACCAATTTTTTCCTCTAAAGTCATTTTTGATAATAATGCTTCTACCTTTTGCTCTATAATAACGTCATTATCAATAGGTTTTTCATTTGAACTGAAAGAATAAAAATAAATACTAATTAATAAAATTATATAGATTTTATGAGAATACGTTTTTTTCATTTTTTAATGCAAAACTCAATAGCTTGCCTTTTTTTAATTTTTCATCAATAATTCTTCTACTTCTTCTAAACTTTTCCCTTTAGTTTCTATCACAAACTTCATTACAAACAATAAGGATAAAACCGCCATTCCTGCATAAATTGCAAATGTTAACGTTGGCCCAAAATTTGTAAGTTCCCAAGGAAAAAACTGGGTAACTGTATAACTTACGAGTGAATTAAAAAACCCAACTACAGATATGGCAATACCCTTAATATTTCCTGGGAATATTTCAGAAAGCAAAGTCCACATTACAGGACCTAATGATATAGCAAATGCAGCAACATATAGTAGAATTGCAATTAACACTAATGTTGCGTCAATATGTATAAAGTTTTTGACTTCATTACGTTTGAACTCATACATCTGATACTCATTGAATAATGGTTCAAGCTTGCTAAACAATTCTTTTTGAGAATTAAATGACATCCCTTGAAGCTCATCTAAGGCAACTTTAACATCAATATTTTCAACTTTTTTAATTGTTTTCGCATTAACTATATAAGTGGCGTTATTAAAAGCTAAGGTTGCTAAAGTCAATGCAATTGACATGGTTGCTGTACCTATAATTAAAAGCGGCTTTCTTCCTAATTTATCAATTAACCGAATTGCTACTAATGTGAATACTAAGTTGGTAAGTCCAACAACTATAGCTTGCAAAAATGAAGAATCGGTGCTTCCACCAGCTTGTTCAAAAATGGTTGGTGCATAATAAAAAATAGCGTTAATTCCTGTTATCTGTTGAAAAAATGCAATTCCAAATGCAATAATAACAATTGTACGCATACGGCTACTAAACAGTTCAGAAAAAGTTCCTTTTTCTTCTTTCTTTGCTATACCTCTTTGAATTTCTTCAATGGTTGATAAAGCATATCCTTTACCTCCAATTTTAACTAAAATCTTTTCAGCAATTTCAACTAGGTTTAACTTCTGTATTAACCATCTCGGACTTCTTGGAACAGTGAATAGAGCTACAAAATAAATGAAAGCTGGAATTGCTTCAATACCAAGCATCCATCTCCAGCTTTCACCTTCTATATCCTTCAAAAAATAGTTTGAAAAATAAGCTACAGATATTCCTAAAACAATATTGAGCTGATTTAAAGAAACTAAACTCCCTCTTAACTTAGGTGGCGCAACTTCTGCAATATAAATAGGTGCTATTAATATAGCTCCTCCAATACCAACACCTCCAATAATTCTGGCAATTATAAATGTGGTATACGTTGTTGCTAAAGCTGACCATGTTGCAGAGATGGTAAATAATATTGCTGTTACAATTAATATATTCTTTCTACCGTATTTATCACTTAATGGGCCGGCTGTAATATTTCCAGCCATCGCGCCAAAAATGACACACCCAACTGAAAATCCAAGTTCCCAATCGGACATTTCAAAATAAATCGTAATTCCGTTAATAGCACCAGAAATTACGGCACTATCAAAACCTAATAGAAAACCTCCTAATGCGACTATAAAACTGATAAAAATGGTATATGCTTTATTCATTGCCTCGATATTATTGTACTTTTTAGTTATATTATTTTTATACGCATTGAATTACACTAATAATAGCATTTATTAGATAAGCATTCAATACGTATTAAATATGATTGATTATTTTCGGAATTCGTGTTTTACCCAATCTACTTCCATAACCCATTCACCTTTCATTGGTGAATCAGTAATTTTAGCATAATTTAAAATAGCAAACATAGGTTCAGGGTAATTATCGCCTAACCCAACATTACGATACACTTCTTTGTTATCAACTCTATATACAAGATCACTGCCTTCCCATTCTACAGAATATTCATGATAATCATTTAAAGAAACATCAAAGCCTTTACGTAAACTCCACCAATCTCCTTTATCACATTCTCCTAAACTTTTGATAGCGCCTGTTGTGAAATGGTTTTTTTGATGATCTCCATGATGTTCAAAAATATCTATTTCTCCAGATCCTGTAAGAGGCCAACATACATCTTCATCAGATTCTTGTACAGGAGGTTCATTATTTTGAGCTCCTAATATCCACCAAGCCGGAAACATACTAGGCTCACCATTACTTGATAATTTTAATCTTGCCGTCCATTTTCCTTTAATAAATTCTTTTCGGTTTTTTGATGCGATACGTCCTGCAACATATTCCGTATCTGGATGTGGCTTCCCGTGCTTGTTAAGATTATCACAGCTAATTTCCTCCCCTATATTAACTACTTTTAATTTTAGGGTTCCATCACTCACTTCTCTTGTACCAAACTCACCATCAGGAACATAACACTGTGTCTCATTATTCACCCAAATCCGTTGATCCTGCCAATTCTCAGAGTTAAACGTATCAAAATCATCAAAAAAATCAACCTCCCAACTATCAGCAACTGTTATTTTATTTGAATTTTCCTGAGCTTTTATTTTGTTTGACAGAAGACTCAATCCTACCATCAAAAAACTTAACAAATAGTTATTTACTTTTATCATTTCTTTTTTAATATTTTAGTTTACTTTAAATTGAAAAATTTGAGAATCGGAAGCATTTCCCATAGCATCGGTAGTTATTACTTTCCAATAGTATGTAAGTTCTGAACTAACCGTAACTTCTAGGCTGTTTATACTTGAGCTTCCAACCTCTGCAACAGGTGGGTTTACTGTGTCAAGTAATACTTTATACGAAGCAATATCATTGTCTATATCACTTGCCTCCCATTGCAGTGAAATTGAACCTTCATCAACACTTGAACCTATTTGTGGACTTACAGCTTCTGCAGGAAATGGAGGATAACTTTCAACAGGTAACCCTGCATTGTAAAATTTCCAAATTTCACTTTCTGCAATTTCATCACTTCCAACAACCTTCGATTTTACTGACCAAGAATATGCATTTCCTCTTAAAACGCGAATCAAATATTCATTAGAAATAGTATTAATTTCTCTAGAAGTTCCCAAATTTAAATTGGTAATTGTTAATATATATGAATTTGCATTTGTAGCTTCTTCCCATTTAAATAAAACGTCAGTTTCAGTATCTGAAACTATTTCACCATCATTACATTCAGTATTATTTTCAGGGAAAATGAGATTGGCTGCCGTTGGCGGATCGACAATAACAACAGGTTGCTCATCTTCATCTTTACTACAAGAAATAACAATACCTATTGCCAATAAACATAATGGAATTATTTTTATAAACTTTTTCATTATTTTATAATTTTATAATTAAATATTTTTTCTGCTGTTACGATTTTCAAAATGAATACACCACTAGGTATGTTTGACATATCAATTTTTATGTGATTAGCTGTTGCTTGATACGTTTTTGAAAATAGTAAATTCCCCGTTAAATTATAGATTTCAACAGGTGTTACAGCATTGCTTAAATTACCCGTATTTATAAATAATGTATTGTCTTTTACCGGATTAGGATACACCAAAGGTTGATTATTTACAACAAAGGTTTCTTTATAAATTCCTTGACAATCTTTATTAGTTTTAATATTTAAATTATTTATTCCATTAGCTAAAATCAACTCAATTTCACTTTCTTTCGTAACAATGGTTTCTTCATTTAAGGTAACATAGTATAATTCACCTCCTTTTAAAGACAAAGTCACTTTTGAGGAAGTAGTGCTTTTATTTGAAGTAACTACTAACTCATTTGGTTCAACTACAACAACAGTAAAACATTGTTCGTAATCTGCCTGACTTTCAATAGTAAAACAAAGCGTGTAAGTACCAGCTGATAAATTTTCAAAACTAATTTCAGAAGTAAATGTTTCAGTTATTGAACTGCTGTTTCCAGATAACGTTACTGTATAATTAAAATTCTCTATTGCTGTAACAGCAATACTTCCATTGTTAGTAGACCTACAAGTTTCACTAGAAACAAGCATTGAATAATTTTCAGGTGATAACGTAAAAATCTCACACCCTGTCACATCTACAACAGTATTTTCTGGTGTATTTGGACACAAATCATCATCATCTAAAACACCATCTTTATCGCTATCTGGATAATCAAACTCCATCCAATTCAAATTAAATCCACCTGCTAAAACTCGCATTCTTAATTTATGAATACCTTCTTCTATAAATAAGTTATCAGTAATTGTTTCCCAGGTTTGCCATCCATTTGTAATTGGAGTTGAAACAACTACTAATTCTGTTTCTACTGAATTTTCGTCCACAGAATACAATCCAATTTGACCTTCACTAAAACCAGCTACTCGAAATTTAATTCCATAGTCACTTGATTTAGGGACTAAAATTAAATAATCAGCATAATCACCTGGATCAGTATATCCAAAATTTAGACCTCCTCCTTCATCTGAAGTTTCTTCTTCTTCAAGGCCAATCATATAATCATAATCTTCAACCTCTATTTTTGCAGGTATTACAAAACGTTCTTTACCAAAATTATTAATAGCTAAATCTGTAAACGTATTTAAGGTTTTATTTGATTGCGATTGAATGGATGTTCCATCATAACTAACTTTAACTTCATCACTAAACAAAATATATTCGTTTATGGTAAGAATAATTAATCTATCTCTTAAAGGATCTGCTGTAACTGATGTTACATTTTTTTCTTCACCATTAACAAGCACTTTAAATTGATCTATAGAACCCTCAAGAGACGATGCTAAAATTGCCTCACTTATAGCAATTTCAACAGAATTTTCATTTTCTCCTGTTTTACCATTCAATGCATTGAGTTCAAGTGAGTCAACCGTTCCTGTTTTTTCAAATTCAACACTACTAATGTTGAACGCGGTATCATTACTAAAATGTAATTTTAAGGCATGTTGACCTTCGGAAAGTATAATATCAACGACCTCAAGTGTTGTAAAATTAGTCCAACCACCTGTTGAATTTACCACTTGGTTTGTAGTTATTTCTTGATCATTAATTGAAAGGAAAAATTCACCACCTGATTCTTGTGAAGCTACTCTAATTATTGCTTTATAAGCTGCAGTTTCATTTACTTGTACTGTGTATTTAGTCCATTCTCCTTTGTTAACAAACCCAACGTGAAAACCATTACTATTCACATTGTCTGTATTTTTCTCAATATCTACACCATCATTACGGTAAGACCACCCGCTATTCCAAGCTTGAAACTGACCAGTATTCAAATGATAATCTGCTATAGTAGTATCGTAATAGGCGAAGTTATTTTTACCTAAATCAAAATCTGCCATATGTACAACTCCTGGAATTTCAGAAGGAGCACCATTATAAGGTATGGTTTCATTGGTATGCGGTTGTCTGATTAAAGCATCAGGTATATCTTTTCTAAATTTACTATTATCTACCAACAGATTATCTGCGAGTTCCATCATGCTATTAAAAGCATCTGTTGTAGTTGGCTGAGGACCGTTGCCCTGCCAGTAATCTAAAATATCCTGATAACCAGGATTAATATCAATAGCGTAAGGGCTATCTATATCTCCAATTTTACGAACGGCCCACCAAGCCCAACCAATGTTATTGTCTTCAAAAAGTGATACGGCATCTGTAAACCATGTGTTGGAGTTTTCTCCTGATTCTCCCATCCACAATGGAACATTGTGCTCATCACGTAAGTCTAACACCCATTGAATTGAAGCAGTATCATTATAACTCCAATATTTATGAAAACTATACACTATATTATCATCCCATGCAGGGGTTAACCCACTAAAATCATTAGCGTACCAGTTACCTTCAATAAATAGCATATGATTAGAATCTACGCTACGAATACCCTCTGTAATATCTTCAAAAAGGTTTCTTAAATCTGTGTTTCCAGGTAAATCCCAATGGGTTTCATTTATTAAATCATAACCTCCTATCCATTCATTGTCTTTATATCTATCGGCTATTCTTGTCCATAAAGCAATAAGCTTATCCTTATTCTCCTGACTTTCCCAAAGTGATGGTTTTGTAGGGTCGTAATCGTTAATTTCAGATCCCGTTCCTTGTCCACCTGGTGTGGCATGCATATCTAAAATTACATACATATTATGCGGAGCTGCCCAAGCTAATACATTATCAATTAACTCAAAACCTGTTTCAATCCACGTATTTTCACCCGCAATAGGTTCCTTTTCAATAGGAAGTGTGAAAAGATTGTAATGCATAGGTATTCGAATACTATTGAACCCCCAAGCAGCTAAAGAATCTACATCACGTTTGGTAAAATGATTTTCTCTCCATTTTTGGAAAAAAGTTTCTGTATTGCTTTCTCCCATTAAATCAATTAATTTCTCTTTGATTTCATGTTGAGAACCTGCAACGCCAGATGTATTCATCATATAACCTTCCATAATTTGCCATCCTCCTGGACCATATCCTCTTAAAAGAACTTCTTCTCCACTTGAATTGACTATTTTTTTTCCGTCTGCCTTAAGTCCCTGACTCCAACTGAGTGATGTTATTAAAAACAGAATTATATAAAATATTTTATTTTTCATTTTTTTTCTTTCAACTTTTCTAAACTAATTTTGCAATTAATAATTGCAAATGTACAAACTTTATAAAGCTACAGGTCTTTTTGACCTGCAGCTTATAAAAACTTAAATAACTCATTAGAAATGACCTTTATATTTCAACTCTAAATTTTGAAAACTCTATTCTACTTTTTCTAATGAAACATTATCAATTACAATTCCTTCAGTTCCATAAGTAGCTCCTCCTGTTCTAAATAAAAGATAATACGTTCCTGCACTTGTTATTTCAAACTGACCTGGATTTGCGGATTCGTCACAACCAGATTCGCTCGCCAATCCTGAATATGTTTTTATTGTTGAACAATCCCAAGCATTATAAGCTTTCAATACTTGCTGGTCTCCTCCATAATCTTCATTTTGGACTGGTTCTGTTGCTCCAATATACACTTCTCCCCAAACATCAGAAATTTCAGTATATACCATTTCCATATCAAATTGATAGGTTCCAGCTTCTAATTCTACGGCCGTGTAAATTCCCATATGCTTCCAATCTGAGCTCGAAGTTTCGTCAAATTTAGCAACTCCATCAACTATGGTAACCGTACCGTTTGTATTTGCTGCTTCATAATGGTTAGTAATAGTCCAGCCACTTGTATCATCAAAAGTTCCATTTGCTACAAGATTAGTACTAACAAGCTCTTCCACAGTAACTTCAACTGTATATTCATTAGAACTCACACTATTAGTAGCAGTTAATTTCACCATATAAGTACCACCTGCAATGTATGCATATGTTGGGTTTTCATCTGTAGATGATCCAGTGCCATCACCAAAATCCCAAGAATAACTTGTTCCATTAGTTGTCGTATTTGTAAATGTCGCCGTAAGACCTGATGTTTCAACTGTGAAACCTGCAACAGGTGCCGATGCAGGATCAATTACTGTTACCTCTTGAGTAGTTTCAACAGATTCATTATCATTACTTGCTATTAATTTAACAGTATATGTTCCACCGTCTGCATAGGTGTATACAGGATTTTCATCTGTAGAGCTACCTGTACCGTCACCAAAATCCCAAGCATAACTTGTTGCATTGATAGATGTATTTGTAAATGTTGCTGTTAAATCTGATGTTGCAACTGTAAAATCAGGAACCGGGGTTGGAATATAAGGTGGTGGGATAACTGTAGACTCCAATGACCGAATAGCTATATTATCAACAGTAACTCCCTCTGCTCCATAATCAGCTCCTCCACCTCTTATTACTAAATATGCTGTTCCAGCTGTAGGAAATTCAAATGTAGCTCCACTACCTACACAACTAATTTCTGAAAATTCACCTTCAAAAGGTTCATTTCCACAACCTGTCCAAGTATTTAATGCTAATCTCATTCCTCCATCAACATAATCTTGACCAGGTACAGGAACTTCCATACCAATATAAACTTCAAACCAAGAATCAGATAAACCACTTAGTTTTATATCCATTGTAAGTTGGTACAAATTGTCTGCCAATACATTAAATGGTTGGTAAATACCAATTTGTCCCCAGCCTCCGCCAGTCCATTGTGCGTTGTCATTGTCAAAAGAAATATTTACACCATCAGAAATTGGCAGAACTACCCAAGGAGCACTTCCATTAAACTCTCCATTTACTAACACATTAGCCCCTTGGAAATCTTCGCTAATTACCACAGTTTGAATTGATTCAGCAACTCCACCATCTGTAAATATTTTAAACCTCACATCGTAATCTCCTTTTTTTAGAAATATTTTACTTGCTTCTAAACCTTCAGCTGAAGAATTATCACCAAAACTCCAGTGTGTATACCAAGTTTCAATTTCCGTATTAGCTGTAAAATTTACTTTATTTGGATTTTCAGCATCAAAAGTAAATGTAAATGCAGCGTCTTCACTGGTAGGAACTACCACAACCGGATCGTTATCATCTGAGCAAGCTGTAGAAATTAAAAGAATTCCTATTATTAAAAACCTACTTAAATATTTTATTGTTTTCATTTTTCGTTTGTTTTAATTGAAAAATTCAAATTACTTTTTAGTAACCAGGATTTTCTATTAGTTTGTTATTATTATTAATTCTATTTTGACCAATTGGCAAATAGTAATGACGCTCATAAAAGTTCATTTTTTCAGCTTCAGCATCAAACGTTTCGTAAGTAAAATTGGCATTACCAAAACCATCAATATGTCTAAGTATTTTTAAACCTTCAACCTGAATACTTAAAGCTTCTTCTGCAATACGCCATCTTCTTAAATCCCAATAACGTTGGTCTTCAAAAGCAAGTTCTAGTTTTCTTTCATTACGAATTCGATCTCTCAATTCAACTCCTGAATAGGATTCTAAACGAAGATTTTGTTCCAACCCTGCTCTGGTTCTAATAGGTTCAATATAATCTCTTGCATTAGATTCCATATTTAATTCAATAGCTGCTTCAGCGGCATTTAAATATATTTCACCTAATCTGAATAAAATACAATCTGTACCTGAGTAATATTGTTTTATAAAAAGTGGTGATCCTCCATCTTGTAAATGCTTTCTTACATAAAAACCTGTTTTTGTTGCATCAGGGTGTATTCCCATCCCGTCTTTACCAACTCCTGTTCCTCTTTCCGTATCAATTTCCCCATTGGTTTCAGTACCATACCACAACTCTACTGGTTCCCCTTGAAAAATATCGTTATTAGTTAATAAGGTTCCTTTTAAACGTGGATCACGATTTTCAAATGGATTGTTTTCATCATACCCAGAGCCAGCTTCAATCGGTAAAAGCCCTGTGCTCAACATTTCATAACTATCTAACAATTGTTTTGTTGGAGACATACTTCCGCTCCAGTCAACTCTATAGCTATAAGGCACATTACGCAGATCGTAGGAATGTCCTTTTTCATAAGGTATCCAAATTTTTGAAAAAATAGTTTCATCATCTGTTTCATCAAGAAATAAATTTGCATAATTATCTGCAGGATTTGCATAGTTATTAAACAAGGTATATCCAGCTTCAGCAATTATTTTTTGGGAAGCAGTTAATGAAATTTGATAGTATGCGTCTGCATCTGAAACAGGAATACCAACAATACCATCTAATTTTACAGTACCGTATTTTGCAATACTACCAGCATACAGTGCAGCTCTTGATTCTAAAGATTTTGCTGCCCATTTAGGAGCTCTTCCTTTTTGAGACGACCAACGGTTTGGCAATAATTCAAAGGCCGTTTGTGCGTCTAAAATAATTTGATCATAAACTTCTTTCTCTGTATTTCTAGCTGGATAATACTCATCTTCAGGTGTTGTATCTGGATCTTGTGCTTCCAAAATAATTGGAACACCTCCATAACGTTTTGCCATTGCAAAATAATTATAGGCTCTTAAAAAATGTAGCTCTCCTAAACGGTTGTTGCGTTCTTCTACAGAAAGTACATCACTCGGTGCATTTTCAATATTTTCAATGGCATAATTAATTTTCCAAAGAATATCATACCCCCAAAAATCTAGAGGCCAAGAATTGTTCGCTGTACCCCAGTTTCCGGGTCTATAAGTATTAAGTAGAGCAGTCCATGTATAGGTACCACGAGCTAAATCTGAAATACCATCTCTCTGACAGCCGTGAACATCCCAAAATGCTTCTAAATAATCCCAAGGCATTCTATCATAAATTTTAAACAGATAGGTATCCATTAGGGCTTTGTCATTCCACACATCATTTTCAGTTATTCTGTCTAATGGTGGTTCGTTTAAAAAATCATCACTACACGCAATGAAAGTGAAAGTTAGTATTGCTAATATTAAGTTTATACGTTTCATAGTAAGCATCATTTTAAAGTGTAACATTAATACCAAATGTTAAAGATTTTGTTTGTGGGTAATACCATCCTACAGAAGATTGCATTTGTGGATCAAATTCTTCTTTGTAATTTTTTATTACAAATAAATTATATCCTGTAAAAAACAACTTGATTTCATCAAAACTTGAGAATTTTTCAGATTTAGGTAAAGTATAACTTAGATTAATATTTTTAAATCTAATATGTTTACCATCTCTTAACCAAAAATCAGAATATTTGTAATTGTTTTCATTAAATCCACCATCAGCTACTCTAGGGAATCTTGCATTGGTATTTTCCGGCGTCCAGTAATCCAATTGATATGTATATCCGTTAAATCCATTTCTTAAAGGACTTTGTGCTTCTCCATCTAGGTAAATATCATACCCTGCCGCACCTGTTAATAAGACAGATAATGCGAAATTTTTGTATTCAGCACCTAAATTCAAAGAATAATTTGTTGTTGGCTTGTCTCCATTTCCAAAAACTTTTTGATCTTTTACATCAATTATATTATCTCCGTTTAAATCTTTATATCTCACATCACCTAATTGTATGCTTGAATTGGCATTTCCATCTTGAATTGGGCCTTGATCTATTTGTTCTTGAGTTTGGAAAAGACCGTTAGAAATATATCCTCTTCTTAAATTTGTATAACCTCCTGTTATAGTTAAATTTTCTCTCATAAAAGGATCTTCCTGAAGTGTTTCATCAATATACTCAGCTGTTTCTCTAGATCTAGAAAAATTTAATCCTGCGCTTATTTTTAAGTTATCATTCAACTGTTTTTTATAATCTGCTGAGATTTCAAAACCTTCATTCGAATATTCATATAAGTTTTTGGGTGCTAACCCTACTCCTAGTGTATTTGGAACACTTGAGGATGCATACGCTATCACATCTTCTCTTTTTCTGTAAAAATAATCAGTTGATAACTTTAGTTCACTGTTAAAAAGGTCTATATCTAAACCTATATCGTAAGTGGTATTTGTTTCCCAAGTAATATCTTCGTTAGGTAAGACCGTATTGTCTATTGTTGGAATAGCAGTTTCATTAATTACAAAAAAGTGATTGTAATTAAATCCACTTAACCATTGATAAGCTGAAGTTCCATCGTTTCCAGCAGTACCAACTGATGCTCGTAACTTTAAGTTAGAAACAACATCTTTTAAAGGTTCAAAAAAGGTTTCTTCAGACAATCTCCAACCCAAAGAAACTGAAGGGAAGAACCCCCATTCATTACCAGGTGCAAATCTTGATGAACCATCATATCTGCATGATGATTCAATAAAATATTTTGATTTAAAATCGTAACTGAATCTTCCTACAAATCCCATACGATTCTCTCTAAACTCACCACCATTAGCACCTTGATTTTCAAGTGAACCTGCAAAAAGTTGATCAATCAGTGTTGATTGAAAATCTTGACGTCTTCCGTTAAAATTCTCTCCTTGCCTTTTTTGAACTTCCATTAAGGCCAACGCAGAAACATTATGATTTCCAAATTTTCTATCATAGTTAATAGACTCCTGTAAAACATAATGATTGCTATAACTAGTACCTTGTTCTAAAATTGTTTCACTAAAAGCACCTTCAGGAGTAGCAACAAATGCATCGTAATTTCCAGTTTGTCTATTTAACGTGTAAATATTGTAACTTTTTCCCCAATTTTTACTAAACGATGTGTCATAAACAAGTGATGCATATGATTTTAAACTAAGTCCTTCAACTTGATTAACATTCCACTTTAATGAAATTTTCGCATCAAAATTATTGTTTTTCCGACGGTAATATCCCGCATTAAAATCTTTAATTCCTTCCTGAATATGATGTGGACTAAAACTAGATTTTGCAGGAGTTCCATCAGGATAATATGCTAAATCTGTAGGTAAAGCACGACTTAATTCTCTAAAAATAGTATAAGCAGAAAATGCAGGTGCTTCATTTATTTTTCTTCGACCTGCCATATTAAATGTTAACTTTAAATTGTCTGTAATATTTGCATTAATATTAGAACGCAAATTGTACTGTTGAAAAGAAAGAACATCTTCATTATAATTAGATCCTTGATCTAAATAACCTGCCGATACAAAATAGTTCACTTTTTTAGTTCCCCCAGAAAGGCTTAAACTATGACGTTGTTGAAAACCCCAGTCTTTTATAATTAAATTTTTCCAGTCTGTATTTGGATAATTAATAGGATCTGATCCTGTTAAAAATGCATTTATTTGCTCATCAGAATAAAAAGGATCTTGATTTGAATTTCGTAAACCTTCGTTTAAAACTTCACCATACTGAGCAGAACTTAAATAATCTGGATACGATGTAAATGAAGTGTATGTAAATTGATTTCCGTAAGTAAGTTTTGGTTTTCCAACTTTACCCTTTCGTGTTTGTATTAAAATAACACCGTTACCACCTTGAACACCATAAACCGAAGCTGCTGCAGCATCTTTTAATACCGAAATACTCTCAATTTCATTCGGATCTAACTGATTTAAATCACCCGGAGAACCATCAACAATAACCAAGGCACTACCAAAGTTACGCACCTCAAAAGAAGAATTGCTAAAGCCAGGTTCACCAGAGCCTTGTCTAACAAATAAACCAGAAGCCAACCCCTCCAAAGCATTACTTACAGTAGGGACAGGAATTTTCTTTAAGATTTTTTCATCAACAATTGAAACTGCTGAAATAAGTTTTGTTTTTGATTTGCTACCATATCCAACTACTACAACTTCATCTAAAGTATTTGCATCTTCAGTTAGTATAATTTTTAAATTGGAAACATCTTCAATGGTAACTTCCTTAGTTGCAAAGCCTACATACGATACAACAAGAATATCACCCTTAGTAGCCTCAATAGTAAAATTTCCATCAAAATCTGTTAGTGCACCAACAATGGTACCTTTAATAACAATACTTGCCCCTGGCAAAGGGTTATTAGTAACAGAACTTGTTACATTCCCTGAAACTGAAAATTGCGCAATACCTACACTTGCGTACAACAATAAAGCAATGGCAAGTATCACTTTTATCCCAGATTTTTTTTTACAATTAAATAACATTGTCTTCATAATAATCTATTCATTTTTTAGTTGATGTTTAAAATTTCTCATTTATTTAAGATTAATAATACCTATGCGTTTAATGAATCAACAAAAGCATTTAACTATTAAAGTGCTTTGTTAACAAACTAGATCAATATTGCATAGAACTTGGACAAAAGAACACATAAAAATTTATTCAAACGCTATAAGATGGTACATCAATAACTCATCATATAAAAAATATAAACTCATCAAAAACTCTCATAATTTTTAATTTACATCAATAATCCTTTTAAATTCAGTATATTTGATAAAATTTATTTTTTCTAAAATACATCATCATTGAAAAAAGTATTTCTCATAATTTTAGGGCTCTTGGTTTTTACTCAAATTGCCGTTTCGCAAAAAAAACAAGAAGTTCTATTAAAAAAAATCCCCTTAAAAAAACATTTCAATCCCATAGACTATAAAGGAAGTATTCAAAATTGGTCTTTTGATCAAGATAACTCTGGTATTTTGTACGTTGCTAACAATAATGGACTTTTAGAGTTTGATGGTGAAAAATGGACAAAACACTTTGTGCCATCAGTGAGAATTCGAGCTGTTAAAGTTGGTCGCAAGGGTAGAATCTTTGTTGGCGGGCAAGGTCAGATAGGATATTTTACCAAAACTCATAATGGACTTATTTTTACATCCCTGCTAAATAAATTACCTCAAGAAAATCAAGGGATTTCTGAAACTTGGAAAATTATTAAAATAGATGATATCATCTATTTTCAGACTGAAAGTCAATTATTAAAATTTGAGAATGGCAAACTTACACCGTTAAATTTACCAGGATATTTGCGTTATGCTTTTAATGTAAACAATAAATTATTTACTCAATTTTACAATAAAGGTTTGTATGAGGTTGTAAATAATGAATTTGCTCAAATAAATGAAACTGAGATTCTTTCAGATGATATCGTTTCAATTTTACCAAAAACAGATGGATATTTTTGCTTTACCAAGTCTGGTCAAGTATATGAATTGAAAGATTCAGGTTTTGTTCAAGTAACCATCCCTATTAAATTAGGAACAATAAATACCGCTTTAAAATTGCAGTCAGGAGATTTTGCTATCGGCACTCAAAATAATGGATTGTATATTTTTAATAACGTTTTTTCATTCAAACAACATCTAACAAAAAACAAAGGGCTTTCTGACAGAACAATAACTTCACTTTATGAAGATGATTTTCACAATTTATGGGTAGCATTAAATAACGGAATAGATTATTTAAAGTTGAGTTTACCTTTTTCATTAATTAATGATGAAGTTGGAATTGAAGGAACTGGATATGCTGCCATAAAATTTGACAACCAAATTTATCTTGGAACAAATAATGGTGTTTTTATTCAAAAAAAATCAAACGAAAATTCATTTAATAATTCTTTTAAATTAGTACCAAAAAGTAAAGGTCAAGTTTATAATTTCTCAGAAATAGAAAATGAACTTATTTTGAATCACCATCAAGGCGCCTTTAAATTAAAAGGAACAAAACTTGATAAAATATACCCTCTCGGAAGCTGGAAATTTATGGATACTCCAAATCCAAATCTTATTCTAGGTGGTAACTACAGAGGGATTTCTTTTTTTGAGAAAAAAAATTACAAATGGATTTATAAACATAATATTTCAAATTTAGATGAATCTTCTAGAGTCATGGAATTTGAAAACGATTCTACACTATGGATGACACATGGCTCAAAAGGAGCCTACAAATTAAACCTTAGCAATTCTATGAATGTAAATGGTAAAATAGAACATTTTGGAAAAAATGATGGATTTCCTTCTGACCAATTTATAAGTGTTTACTCCATTGACGAAAATTTAATTTTTACATCAGAACAAGGAATTTATGATTTTAATAGTGATTTAAACTCTTTTACACCTAATTTACATCTTAACAAATGGCTGGGAACAGACCACGTGAATAAAATTATCTCGGATAAAAAAAATACAATTTATTATATTCAAAACCAAACAATTGGAAAATTACGTCAAAAGAAACTCGGCACATTTGAAAATGAAAGAAATATATTTAAACATGTAAATAAATATCTAAATGATGATTTACCAAACATTTCAATTATTGACAACAATAATATACTTATTGGAGCAAAAGAAGGCTTTATTCAATACAACCCCAATCACAAATTAGTAATAAATAAAAATTTTAAAGTACTCTTACGAAATTTAGAAATACATACTTTAACTGATTCCACAACAACTTATAACCCATCAATTAAAAACAACATAGAGATAACTAAAAATCAATCAATTAAACTTAAGTATGCTACTCCTTATTTTGATGGTTTTGAAGATATAAAATACAGTTACAGACTTTTGCCTTTGGATGAAAATTGGTCTAAATGGACCTCTGCCAGTGAAAAAGAATACTCACATTTACCCTATGGAAATTATACTTTTGAAGTAAAAGCACAAAATATATATGGCAAAGAAAGTGATACCAATACCTTTTCTTTTGAAATTCTAACACCCTGGTATTTTTCAAAATGGGCTAAGATAGGATATGTAGTTTTAGGAGCAATTGCTTTATTTTTGTTTCCTTTAATTCAACAAAGAAAATACAAGGTTGAAAAAACAATATTAACTAAGAATAAAGAAAAAGAATTGAAAATTAAAAATGAAGTAATTGATACATTGACCAATGAAAAACTTAAATCGGAGTTAGACCATAAAAATGATCAATTAACTACTATTACCATGCAGTTAATGAAAAACAATGAGTTTATTCAGGAGGTGCAAGATAAAATAAGCTCAACTTTAAACAAAAAAAATTCAAAACAGGAGTTTAAAAAATTAATTAAAACTATTGATAAAGAGATCTCAAATAACGATTCCTGGGATCAATTTGCATATCATTTTGATCAAGTTCACGGAAATTATTTAAAAAAATTAGCTGACAACAATATTAGACTTTCACCTCGAGAAATTAAAATGGCCGCTTTTCTTAGAATGAATATGAGCTCAAAAGAAATCTCAAAATTATTGAGTATTACCGTTAGAGGTGTTGAACTTGCCCGATATAGGCTTAGAAAAAAATTAAATTTAAACCGAGATCAAAACTTAGTTGAATATTTGATTGAATTGGATAGTGATTAGCTAACTAATTTTACATATTATTTATTCATACAAGCCAAATTCACTTTAACGCTAAAATTAATATCATTTATTTGTAACTTTGACCTCTTAAATTTTGGAAGTGAAAAACAATAACAAAAACTCAACAAACCTAAATAAATACATTAGTACTACTGGAATTTGCTCTCGTAGAGAAGCTGAAAAATTTATAGTTCAGGGGTGTGTTACCATCAACGGCAAGGCGGCTATACTTGGCAATCGTGTTTTTGAAGGTGACGTTGTAAAATTAAATGGTCAACCGCTAAAATCAGCTCCAAAAACACTGTATATTGCTTTTAACAAGCCTGTTGGTATTGTTTGCACCACTGACTCAAAAGAACGAAATAATATTGTGAAATTTATCAATCATCCTGAGCGCCTGTTTCCTATTGGAAGGCTTGACAAACCTTCGCAGGGATTGATTTTTTTAACTAATGACGGAGATATAGTAAATAAAATATTAAGAGCTGGCAACAATCACGAAAAAGAATATATTGTTACAGTTAACAAACCTATTACACCTAACTTTATAAAAAAAATGGGAAATGGAATTCCTATTTTGGGAACAGTTACTAAAAAATGTTACGTTGCTCAAATTGATAAATTCACTTTTAAAATAGTTTTAGTTCAAGGCTTAAATCGTCAAATTAGAAGAATGTGTGAGTATTTAGGTTATAACGTTACAAAACTTAATAGGACTAGAATTATGAATGTTAATTTGGGAAAATTAAAAATTGGCGAATGGCGTGAAATCTCAAAAGGTGAAATGAAAAAAATTAATGAAATGGTGAATACTTCTTCAAAAACTGAAGAAGCTTCTACTGATCTCAAGAAAAAATTCAGAAGAAAAAAAAGAAAATAAGTTTTTCATGCTTCGCCAGTTCTAATAATAAATGGAAATAAATACTCCTCTAACGGTAACCTTAGTGTTTATAACTTGAGTTATCAATTTAAGCATAATGACCTATATAAATCTAATTTGAAATTATATTAGGTAATGAACCATTACCATCCTTCAAGATTTTTAAGGCTTCTTCACCATTATTTGCCTCAGTTATTTTGATTTTTAACAGAGATTTCTCAATTACTCTGTTAAATTTCATGATTTCAATCATATCATCTTCAATCAAAAGAATATTAAGCTTAGTTTTCATTATTTAATTTTAAAATATTCGAAAATATATTAAAAATAAAAAAAAATACCTACAATTATTTCAAATAACATTTAATATAGATGAATGAACAAAAAGTATAGATGAATGGCTTTATTAAAATCTTTATTAATAAAGATTTTAATGTTTTCCAAACAAAACCTATTCAGTATATTTGCGTCCTATGCAATTTGAATTAAAAACAACTGACAAAGCAAGTCAGGCAAGAGCTGGAATTATCACAACTGATCACGGGAAAATTGAAACACCTATTTTTATGCCTGTAGGAACGGTTGGAACTGTAAAAGGAGTTCATCAAACCGAACTTAAAAATGAAATAAATCCAGACATTATATTAGGAAACACCTACCATTTATACCTTCGCCCAAAAACCGAGATTTTAGAAAAGGCTGGAGGCTTACATAAATTTATGAATTGGGATAGAAATATTTTAACTGATAGTGGTGGTTACCAAGTATATTCTCTTTCTGGAAGAAGAAAAATTAACGAAGAAGGTGTTAAATTTAAAAGTCATATTGATGGTTCTTACCATGTATTTACACCAGAAAATGTGATGGAAATTCAACGCACTATTGGTGCTGATATTATTATGGCTTTTGATGAATGCACACCTTACCCCTGTGATTACAACTATGCAAAACGATCTATGCATATGACGCATAGGTGGTTAAAACGCTGTATTACGCATTTAGACAAAACACCTTTTAAGTATGGCTACAGTCAGGCCTTTTTCCCTATTGTTCAAGGTTCTACATACAAAGACTTAAGAAAACAATCAGCTGAATTTATTGCTTCTGTTGGAGCTGAAGGAAATGCTATTGGAGGTCTTTCAGTTGGTGAACCTGCTGAAGAAATGTACGAAATGACAGAAATTGTTACTGCTGTTTTACCAAAAGACAAACCACGGTATTTAATGGGTGTTGGAACACCTATAAATATTTTAGAAAATATTGCTTTGGGTATTGATATGTTTGACTGCGTAATGCCAACCAGAAATGCCAGAAACGGAATGCTATTTACGGCTCATGGAACTATAAATATCAAAAATAAAAAATGGGGAGATGATTTCTCTCCTATTGATGAAATGGGAATTACATTTGTTGATACTATGTATTCAAAAGCTTATTTACGTCACCTGTTTACTGCAAAAGAATTGCTGGGAAAACAAATTGCATCTATTCATAATTTAGGCTTTTATTTATGGTTGGTTCGTGAAGCAAGAAAGCATATATTAGCTGGTGATTTCACCGAATGGAAAAACCGAATGGTAAAACAAATGGACAAACGACTGTAAACTATTTTGAGAATTCTTGATAAATACATATTAAAAAAATATTTGAGTACTTTTGCGCTCATTCTGGTACTATTATTACCTATAGCCATAGCCATAGATGTTACTGAGAAAATTGACAAGTTTCTTCGTCATGCCGATTTAACTGTTGGAGAAATTATTCAAGATTACTATGTAAATTTTATTATTATATTCGGGAATACTTTTATGCCATTGGCATTGTTTATTGCAGTTATCCTATTCACATCAAAACTTGCAGGTAACACTGAAATTATTGCAATTCATTCTGCTAAAATTTCATTTACACGTTTTTTAAAACCTTATTTAATTGGTGCTACCATTATAACTATATTTGCGTTAGTTATGAATCATTTTGTAGTTCCTAAAAGTAATAAGGTTTACGAAGAATTTTATCGTGTATATTTAAAAAAGAAAAAATTTGATGCCAATCAACTGCGAAACGTAAATTTGCAATTAGGAAAAAACGATTATATTTATTTTAAATCTTATAACATAGAGCGTAATATTGGTTACGAATTTTCTTACGAAAAATTTGAAGAAAATAAATTGAAATACAAGCTAATGGCAAAAAATATTCGTTGGGTTGATAAAGACACTATTTTCAAACTTTCGAACTATAAAAAAAGAATTATCTTAAAGGATAAAGACAGTATTGAAGTTGGAACAAAGTTAGATACTTTGTTTAATTTTACTCCAAAAGACTTAATAAATGTAGATTATTTAGCCAAAGAAATGAACTCTGTTGAATTAATAAGATTTATTTCAAAATCAAAAGAACGTGGAATTAGTAATTTAAACACCTATTTGGTAGAATTACACAAACGTACAAGCCTTCCAGTTTCATCGTATATTTTAACTTTTATTGCTGTTGCACTTTCATCGCGTAAAAAAAGAGGTGGTATGGGTGTTAATTTAGCCGCTGGAATTACGTTAATGTTTATTTATGTTTTCTTTTTAAAAATAGCTGAAGTGTTAGGGGCTGGCGCTGAAACAAATTCTTTTTTTATGGTATGGTTCCCTAACATAACATTTGGTATTTTAGCAGTTTATCTATATTTTAAAAATGCCAAAAACTAATTTAAAAAATTATATTCATTTACATTTCCTTGTTTTTATTTGGGGATTTACGGCTATTTTAGGTGCACTAATTACAATAGATGCTATTCCTTTAGTTTGGTACAGAATGCTTATTGCTACTGTTTTAATATTAATTTATTTTTTAATAAAGCAAAAAAGCTTAAAAATCTCGTCGAGGGCAGCTTTAAAATTTTTATTAGGTGGTATATTAATTGCTATCCATTGGATAGCATTTTTCTCAGCTATAAAAATTTCAAATGTATCCATAGCTTTAGTAGCAATGAGTACAGGAGCTTTATTTACATCTATTATTGAGCCACTTTTTTTTAGAAGAAGAATTCAATTTTTTGAATTACTTTTTGGATTAATTGTCATCTCTGGATTGTACATTATTTTTAATGTTGAAGGCGAGTATACTTTAGGCATTATTTATGCCCTTATAGCTTCGTTTCTTTCTGCTTTATTTACAGTTTTAAATGGTTTATATATTAAACAATATGAAGGAGAAGTAATTTCATTTTACCAATTACTTTTTGGTGTTGGTTTTATAACTTTTTACGTACTATCAACTAAGGGATTCAATATTGAAGACTATACTTTATCCTCTTACGATTTTCTATACCTCTTTATCTTAAGTAGTATTTGTACTGCATACGCATTTATTGTTTCAGTAAAAATAATGAAGTATTTAACACCTTACACCGTAATGCTAACTATTAATTTAGAACCTGTTTATGGTATTATTCTAGCAGTATTAATTTTTGGTGACAAAGAAAAAATGAGCTTTGAATTTTATATTGGAGCCTCTATAATATTATTTACTGTAATACTTAATGGCATTATAAAAAATAAAAAAATATCATAAAATAATTTACAAAACTTGAAAGTTACTATATTTGTAACCACACCCCAAACTAAAGTGAATATGGAATATTTAGAATTTGAATTACCTATTAAAGAGTTAGAAGAGCAGCTGGAAAAATGTGTATTAATTGGTAAAGAGAGTGATGTTGATATGACTGAAAGTTGTAAAAACATTGAAAAAAAATTACTGAAAACAAAAAAAGATATTTATAAAAATCTAACTGCCTGGCAACGTGTTCAGCTATCTAGACACCCAAGCAGGCCATATACACTAGATCATATAAACTTTTTGGCGGGTAATACTTTTATGGAATTACACGGAGATAGAACCGTAAAAGATGACAAAGCAATGGTTGGTGGATTAGGCAAAATTGGAGACCAATCGTTTATGTTTATTGGGCAGCAAAAAGGGTACAATACTAAAACCCGACAGTACCGTAACTTTGGAATGTCAAATCCTGAGGGTTACCGAAAAGCCTTACGTTTAATGAAAATGGCTGAAAAATTTGGTATTCCAGTAATAACCTTATTAGATACTCCAGGAGCTTATCCTGGTTTAGAAGCTGAAGAACGTGGACAAGGTGAAGCAATTGCCCGAAACATTTTAGAAATGACACGTTTGAAAACACCTATTATTACTGTTGTTATTGGTGAAGGAGCTTCTGGTGGAGCTTTGGGAATTGGTGTTGGTGATCGTGTATTTATGATGGAAAACACGTGGTACACTGTTATTTCCCCTGAATCTTGTTCTTCCATTCTTTGGAGAAGTTGGGAGCACAAAGAAGAAGCCGCTGAAGCTTTAAAATTAACTGCTGATGATATGAAAAAACAGCAATTAATTGATGGAATTATAAAAGAACCACTTGGAGGAGCACATTACAACAGATTAACTGCTTTTGAAGAAGTTAAAAAAACCATTTTGAAAGCTTACGATGAATTAAAAGATTTATCGGAAAAAGAACTTGTTAAGCAACGAATGGATAAATACGCTGAAATGGGCGAATTTAAAGGATAAAAAATTTGTGAAAAACCTCTCCTTTTTGAGAGGTTTTTTTTTTAATTTTAGGGTATGTATATACTCAATTCAACACAAATTGCAAAAGCAGACAAAGCCACCATAGCCAACAATGACATTTCTTCAATTGATTTAATGGAGCATGCAGCAACATTGTGCTTTCAGTGGTTACACGCACGACTTAAAGAACAGCAGGCTAAAATTCATGTGTTTTGCGGAACTGGTAATAATGGTGGTGATGGATTGGTAATAGCACATCATTTACATCAACACGGTTACAATATTGACTGTTACGTTGTAAATTTTAGTGAAAAACGCTCTCATGAATTTCTAACAAATTATAATAGGTTAAAAAAAAATGGTAAATGGCCTGCAATTATTAATACTGAAGATGATTTTCCAAACATTACAGATAAAGACACTGTTATAGATGCTATTTTTGGGAATGGCCTGACACGAAAACCAGCTGGATTTACAAAAAAACTAATTGAATATATAAATAGTACCCAAGCTTTTACCTTAGCTATTGATTTACCCTCAGGATTATTTTCTAACAAATCTGTATCTGATACAACATCAGTTATAAAAGCAAACCATATTCTAACATTTCAATGTCCAAAACTGGCTTTTTTAATACCAGAAAACAAAGCTTTTGTAAATACCTGGGAAGTGTTAAATATTGGATTAGACGAAAATTTTATTCAAAGTTTGAAACCTACAACTCAATATATAACCAAAAATGACATACTTCCTTTATATAAACCAAGAAAAAAATGGTCCCATAAAGGAAGTTACGGCCATTCCTTAATTATAGGAGGTAGTTTTGGTAAAATTGGTGCTGTTACCTTAGCCACCAAAGCAGCACTTAAAATTGGAAGTGGTCTGGTTTCATCATATCTACCTAAATGTGGTTATACTATTATTCAAACTTCAATACCTGAAGCAATGACAGAAGTAGATGATGACAAAGCATTAAAATATTTTAATTTTAAAACCAATCCAACAGCCATTGGTATTGGCCCAGGGATGGGAACATTAGAAAAAACCGCTATAGGTTTTGAGAAATTTATCAAAGAAAACAAAATACCATTGGTAATTGATGCTGATGCTATAAATCTTATTTCTAAAAATAAAGCGTTACTACGTTATTTACCAAAAAATACTGTTTTAACACCTCATCCAAAAGAATTAGAACGATTGATTGGAAGTTGGAAAAACGATTATGAAAAACTCATTTTAGCATCTCAATTTGTAAAAAAGCAATCATTAATTTTAGTTATTAAAGATGCTCACACATGTATTATTGACAACAAAAATACCTATGTTAATTCAACCGGAAACCCAGCTCTAGCCACAGGCGGAACAGGAGATGTTTTAACAGGTATAATTACAGGTTTAATTGCTCAAGGTTATAAACCGATAAATGCTGCAATTTTTGGAGTTTATATACAAGGTAAAACTGCTGATATTGCATGTAAGGAAATTGGATATGAAGCATTTACTGCCTCTTCAATTTTTGATTATTTGCCCAATGCCATTTTAGATTTGTTCAAGGAAGAATAAGAATATTAAAATCACTTAAAATATATTTTCAACCATTTATTCAAACAAATAGTTATTATATTTCTAAAACACTACATCATAACCAATTATTCTTAGAATATCTAAAATAATTCACCTCATAATAAATTCCCAATAGTTTTATTGAAATCAAGAAGTATTACCTAAAGTAGTAGTTTAAAAATCATCTGTAAAAAGATACTAATTTTTAAGTATTAACTTAAATAAAGAAGCGATAGGTTTTCCTATCGCTTCTTTTGATTAATTCAAATAATTTATAATGATTATTGTGTCTACTCTTATAATCCGAACCTTCTTTTATTATTCCAGGCTAAACTTTTTATGTTTCTAAAATCGACTGCTGGCAATCGTTTTTTACTCTCTTGATTTTTTACTTTTTTGATAATTTTCATATCAGATTTCTTTAGTAGTTATTTATAATGCAAATTTACAACATATTAAAAATACCAACAAATTATTTATTATATTTTTAATAATTTATTAACACTTTTAACCTATATAAAAACATTATATATAATTAAAAACTTATGCTGTTATATAATCTGCAATTTAATAAAGAAAAAGGTAGGTTGTTAATTTCTGAAAACATTTCAAAATAATGAAAAAATCTTGATAATATATATCAAGGATGATTAAAAAAAAATGCCAAACTCACGTTTGGCATTTTTTATTTTTTCATCACTTTTCGAAGCTCTTTGGCTTTTTCAGTGGCTTTTACATTTCTTTCTATAATATGTCCTGGTCTACTCCATTTAACATTTTCTTCTTTCTCTAATAAAGATTTTCTAATTTTAAACTTACCTGTATTATCCTTTTTCTTTTCTATTGGAGTTAACCCTAACAAAGAAAACATTTCTGCATCTTTGTCTTCACCAGGGTTTGGTGTAGTTAATAACTTTTCCCCTGCAAAAATTGAAGATGCCCCCGCCATAAAACATAAGGCTTGAGCTTCTGTACTCATTTCAGTTCTTCCCGCTGAAAGTCTTACAATTGTTTTTGGCATAACAATTCTTGTAGTAGCAATCATTCTGATTACATCCCAAACAGGAATCACATTTTCCTCAGCCATTGGTGTTCCTTCAACAGGAACTAAAGCATTAATAGGTACTGACTCTGGTTGTGGGCTTAATTTTGCTAAACTCATTAACATACCTACTCTATCCTCAACACTCTCTCCCATACCAATAATACCACCCGAACAAACTTTTAAAGAACCTTTTCTAACATTTTCTAAAGTTTGTAATCTATCATCGTATCCTCTGGTTGAAATAACTTCTTTATAATATTCTTCTGACGTATCTAAATTATGATTGTAATAATGCAATCCTGCGTCAGCTAAACGAAGTGCTTGACTTTCAGTAACCATACCTAAAGTACAGCAAACCTCCATATTTAAATTGCTAATACCACGTACCATTTCTAGCACGTTTTCAAAATCTTCACCTTCTTTAACATTTCTCCATGCGGCACCCATACACACACGTGATGATCCATTTTCTTTGGCTTTTTTAGCCAATCCTATTACCGTACCCACCGGCATTAATTCATTTTTTTCAACCCCAGTTTGATATCTAGCAGCCTGAGGGCAATAGCCACAATCTTCAGGACATCCACCTGTTTTTATTGAAATTAAAGTACTTACTTGTATCTTTGAAGCATCATGATTTTCTCTATGTACATTAGCTGATTCATAAATCAACTCCATTAATGGCTTATTATGAATCGCTAGGATTTCTTCTTTCGTATAGTTACTCATTTCTATCAAATTCTATTTTTAAACGTTCAAAATTATATAAATCTTGCTAATTAATCTAATGAAATTAACAAACTAACCGCATTTCCTCCAAAACCAACTGCATTGACTAATATTTTTTTTATTTTTTCAGGGTATTTCTGCTCTTTTAAAAAAGGAACATCTATAAATTGCTGATTTCTAAGCATTAATATTGCTAATTCTAAACTTAATCCACCAGAAGCTCCAAGAGTATGCCCAATTTTCCACTTATTTGAAGTCAACGCAGGCATCTTATCATTAAATAAAAGGCTTATTGCGTTAAACTCAGATTTATCTCCTTTAATTGTTCCTGGAGCATGCATAACAACTACATCAATATCTTCTAAATTATGATCGCCAATTGCCATTTTCATCGATTTTTGAAAACAATTTGCATTGGTTGAAATAGAAATATTATGCTTCAAAGGTTCTGTTGCATAACCAATTCCTTCTATAACTGCTAATGCATCCTTTTTAACACCTTTTTCCAAACAAAACACGGCAGCACCTTCACCTAATATCATCGAATTTCTTTTTTTATCAAAATCCAATGTTTTACAAGGATACCTAGTCTCCTCTTTTGCATAAATTTTTAAGGCTCTCATTTGAGCAACCGTAAACGGTGTATTAGATGCTTCAGTTCCACCAACTAAAAAACGGTCTGACATTCCACTATTCATCCAAGCTATTCCATTTAAAATACCATGTAAAGCCGTTGAACAAGCTATTGAATGGCTAATTTCTGGTCCATTCGATTGCAAATCATGTCCTACCCATGATGATATATTACCTAAAGTAGTTGTTGGTGAACTCAATGTAGAAACTTTTCCTTGCTTATCATTTAAAAATTCAGAATGATATTTTTCAAATAATGCTGTAGCCCCTCTTGAAGATCCTATATTAACACCAAAAGATATACCCTTCCAATCAAGGTTTGCAACTGCCTTTCTTGATATTTCAATAGCTAACAAAACTGAAGGATCCAAATCTTTATAATGGGGAGACTTCTTTAATTCGTTTATTTTATTCCAATTGTCATCATCAATATCACAAATTAAAGATTTAAAACTACCAAACGACCTATTTTTAATAAAATGATTCTTATTTAAATAATTACTCCAAACACTTTCACTACTATTTCCTAGCGGTGAAATAGAAGCCATACTCATAATTGAAACTTTCTCCTTCATCTAAATCTGTTCTATCGCATTTTCAATAACTTCATAAAGTCTATCCAATTGCTCGTTAGTAATTACATATGGAGCCAATATATAAATGGTGTTTCCTAAAGGTCTTAAGAATGCACCTTCATCCATAAAATATTTAAATAATTTATCTCTTAAAGAACCATATCTATCCATTTCAACTTCCAAATCTAATGCGAAAATCACTCCTAATCGTCTTGTCGATTTAACCTTTTTATTATTTTTTATATGATTATCAAACTCTTCATGTTTTTTCTGAATTTCAGAAATTCTAGTTTGAATTTCATCTGACTTTAATAAATCAATTCCCGCAATAGCTGCAGTACAAGCTAATGGATTTGCAGAATAAGTATGACCGTGAAATAATCCTTTGGTTATATCATCATCATAAAATGCATCGTAAACTTTTTGGGTACAACTTGTAAGTGCCATAGGAACAACCCCAGCAGTAAGAGATTTAGACATACAAATAATATCAGGTTGATTACTCATATATTCAGATGCAAAATTCTTACCTGTTTTTCCAAAACCAGTCATCACTTCATCAGCAATTGTCAAAGCATTATTTTTTTTTGCAATTGACAACAGTTCATTTAACAAATCTGCATCATACATATTCATTGAATTGGCTCCCTGAACCAAAGGTTCATAAATAAAACCAGCAATTTCACCTGTTGAAATCAAATTTTTAAACGTCTCTAGAACAGATGCGAAATTATCTTTTGTTGGAACATCAATTCTATCAATTGTCAATAAAAAATCTTCAAATGGTCCATTATAAACAGATAAACCTGAAACAGACATTGCTCCAAAAGTATCTCCATGAAAAGCATCTTCTAATGCTATAATACGAGTTCTTTTTTCTCCTTTATTAAAGTAATATTGTAAAGCCATTTTTATAGCAATATCAACAGAGGTAGATCCATTATCTGAGAAAAAAATTTTTTGTTGATTCTTAGGTAAAATTGTCATCAACTTTTCAGAAAGTTCTATAGCTGGTTTATGAGTGAAACCGCTAAAAACAACCTGATCTAAATTTTCTAATTGGTTTTTTAATTTTGAAATAATATAATCATTACAATGTCCATACATGCAAGTATACCAAGATGCAATTCCATCTATATATTCTTTCCCTTCTTCATCAAATAAAATAGTTCCTTTAGCTTTTGCTATTGGCAAATGATTTGGGTGTAATTTATGCTGAGTTAATGGGTGCCATAAATAGGCTTTATCCCTTTCTTTTAAATTCATTACAGATTTTCTAATACTGGTTTAAACAAATTAGCATATTTCTTAATTACTTTTTTATTGAACGATTCCTCCTCTTCAATTCTTCCCAAAACAGGAATATTCGTATTTTTTTTTATAATATCTTCCGTAGTCCTATGCTCATTTCCACTAAAAATAATTCCACCTATGTTTAGTCCTCTTTGTTTCAATATTTCAATAGATAAAAGAGTGTGATTGATACTTCCTAAATAATGCCTTGAAACTACAACTACTTTGTATTCACTTTTTATAATATCTAAAATTGTGTTGTCATCATTTAAGGGAACCAATAACCCTCCAGCACCTTCAATTACAAGATCATTTGAAGTTTCAGGTTTTATTATTTTAGATAAATCTATGGTAATTCCATCAATTTCCGCAGCTGCGTGTGGACTCATAGGGGTTTCTAAAGCATAGCTGTTATCATATATTTTTGATTGGTTATTACTTATAAATTCTTTTATTTTATGAGAGTCTGAATAATCTAATTCTCCTGCCTGAATAGGCTTCCAATAATCAGCTTTTAGTGCTTCAACTATAATGGCCGAAGCAACCGTTTTACCCACTTCAGTACCAATTCCAGTTATAAATATTTCCTTCATTTTCTTTGCATAAAATTCTATACAAATTTACAAATTAATTTAAGAACGGCTTCTATTTGTGAAAACGAATTATAGCTATGAATGCAAAACCTTAAACGCTCTGTTCCCTTTGGAACTGTAGGTGACAATATAGCTTTAACATCAAAATTATTGGCTTTAAAATTAGCTGCAATTACTTTTACTTTTGATGGATCACCAATAATACACCCCTGTATTGAACTATTACTATCAATAAATTTATTCTTCAAGTTATTTTCTTCAATTTCTTTTTTGAATTTATCAATATTCGATTTTAACTTAGAAATCTCATCGGTTATCTCTAATTCCTGAAATGCATATAGTATTGTTAAGGCATTGTGAACAGGCATTGAAGTTGTATAGATAAAAGATCTTGCAAAGTTTATCAAATAATTTATTAATTCTTTTGATCCTAAAATTACTGCCCCATGACAACCAAGAGCTTTTCCAAATGTCACAATTCTAGCAAAAACTTTATCTTGAATTCCTAATTCATCAATTAAACCACTTCCATTTTTACCAAAAAGTCCTGTAGCGTGAGCTTCATCAACAATTAAAAAACAATTTAATTTATCACAAAAGCCACTAATATCAATTAAAGGTGCCATATCACCATCCATTGAATATATAGACTCAACTACTATGTAAACTGTACTATCTTTGGGTACTGTATTTTTATAGCGTTTTTCTAAATCTTCTACATTATTATGTTCAAAACTATAAGATTTAGCATTAGATAGTCTAATTCCATCTCTAATAGATGCATGGCATAGCTCATCAAATAAAATAATATCTCCCCTCTCGGGAACTGAAGATAGCAGACCAATATTTGCTACATATCCCGAATTAAACAATAGTGAGGAAGAACAATTAAAAAAACCTGATAAATAATCTTCTACTTCTTCGTGAATTTTTAAATTTCCAGATAATAACCTAGATCCGGTACTACCATTCAAATATTTTACAGAATCTAATCTAGCTTTTGTTTTATTTGAAATATTATCATTGATAGCAAAGCCTATATAATCATTTGAAGAAAAATCTATTAAATCGTGTTGACTATAAAGACTTCTAAAAGAATTTGAACTCTTTCTGTTTTCTAATTTGGTGTGAAGTTTGTTTGGGAATTCCATATAACAAAAATAAAAAATCCCGAACAATTGTTCGGGATTTTTTATTTTTTTATGCTTCTCCTGTTGGGCCAAAATTCATTGGTATCGGAGGTTGCTCATAATCTTTAATCTCACCATGGTGCTGTTCAAATTTTTTAACATTTTCAGCTAATGCTTTGATCAGACGTTTGGCGTGTTGAGGAGTTAATATTATTCTTGATTTTACTTTTGCCTTTGGCTGCCCAGGCATCATACTTATAAAATCTACAATAAATTCAGAAACTGAATGATTGATAATTGCTAAATTAGAATATGTTCCTTCAGCTGTTTTATCATCTAATTCAATGTTTATTTGCCCCTCTTTAGATTTTTTATCACTCATAATTAAAAACTTGCGTCCATTTCATCTTTAGACCCAACAATAATATTATCATATTGTCTCATACCAGTACCTGCTGGAATTCGTTTCCCAACAATTACATTTTCTTTTAATCCTTCTAAGTGATCTACTTTTCCACTAACTGCCGCTTCATTCAACACTTTTGTTGTTTCCTGGAACGATGCTGCAGAAATAAAGGACTTCGTTTGAAGCGAAGCTCTTGTTATACCTTGCAGTATTTGCTCAGCAGTCGCTGGTTGTGCATCTCTTGCCTCAACCAATGCCTTATCTTCTCTACGCAATACAGAATTTTCATCTCTTAATTGACGTGGAGTTACAATTTGACCTTCTTTTAAAGTTTCAGAATCGCCTGCATTTTCAACAACCTTCATTCCGTAAATCTCGTCATTCTCGGTAATAAAATCATTTTTATGAACCAATTGATTCTCTAAAAATAAAGTATCACCTGAATCAATAATTTTAACTTTACGCATCATTTGACGAACAACAACTTCAAAATGCTTATCATTAATTTTCACACCTTGTAATCTATACACTTCCTGAATTTCATTTACTAAATATTCCTGAACCGCTGCCGGACCTTGAATATTTAATATATCGTTTGGTGTAACTGCTCCTTCTGATAATGGCATACCTGCTTTAATGAAATCATTTTCCTGAACTAAAATTTGGTTAGAAAGTTTAATTAAATACTTCTTAATTTCTCCAAGTTTTGATTCAACAATAATTTCACGATTACCACGCTTAATTTTTCCGAAAGAAACAACACCATCAATCGCAGAAACAACAGCTGGGTTTGATGGGTTACGAGCTTCAAATAACTCAGTTACACGAGGTAAACCACCTGTAATATCACCAGCTTTACCAGATTTACGAGGTATTTTCACAATTACTTTACCAGAAGCAATTTTTTCACCATTTTCAACAATTAAGTGAGCTCCAACTGGCAAGTTGTACGATCTAATTGTAGCGTCATTATCATCTTTTAATAATAATGAAGGTATTAGTTTTTTATTTTTTGATTCTATAATTACTTTTTCTTGGAATCCAGTTTGTTCGTCAATTTCCACTAAGTAATTTATACCTTGTTGAATATTCTCAAACTCTATAGTTCCAGCAAATTCAGATACTATAACTCCGTTAAATGGATCCCATTGACATACAATATCACCTTTCTTAAGTTTTTGACCATTTTTAACAAAAATAGTTGAACCATAAGGTATATTGTTAGTACTTAAAATTAATCCAGATTTTTCGTCAAGAACTTTAAGTTCTGAAGTTCTAGAAACAACAATTGCAATTGTATTTCCTTCAGAATCTTCACCCTTCACAGTACGTAAATCTTCAATAACTGCTTTACCAGGCAACTTAACATTTAAGCTATTTTCTTCTGAAATATTTCCTGCAACACCACCAACGTGGAACGTACGTAGCGTTAACTGTGTACCAGGTTCACCAATGGATTGTGCGGCAACAACACCAACAGCTTCACCAATTTGAACCGGCTTATGAGTTGATAAGCTTTGTCCGTAACATTTTGCACATATTCCTCGTTTAGCTTCACAAGTTAGAGCAGAACGCACTTCAACACTGTCAATAACAGTTTGTTCAATACGTTTGGCTATTTCTCTAGAAATCTCATCACCTGAATGAACTAATAATTCTTCAGTTATTGGATCCACAACATCATGCAATGATGTTCTACCTTCAATCCTTTCACTTAATGTTTCAACAATTTCATCGTTCTTTTTAAGTGGCTGAACATTCAATCCTCTTAAAGTTCCACAATCAAACTCATTTACAATAACATCTTGTGAAACATCTACTAAACGACGAGTTAAGTAACCTGCATCTGCTGTTTTTAAAGCAGTATCGGCTAAACCTTTACGAGCACCGTGAGTAGAAATAAAGTATTCAAGAATTGATAAACCTTCTTTAAAGTTTGATAAAATTGGATTTTCAATAATTTCACCACCGCCAGAAGTTGATTTTTTAGGTTTTGCCATTAATCCACGCATACCTGTCAACTGACGAATTTGTTCTTTAGAACCCCTTGCACCAGAATCAAGCATCATAAATACCGAGTTAAACCCTTGTTGATCTTCACGTAAACGTTTCATTGAAAGTTCTGTCAATCGATTATTAGCAGATCCCCAAATATCAATTACCTGATTGTAACGTTCTTTGTTTGTTAACATACCCATATTATAATTGGTCATAATAACATCAACTTGAGCATTTGCATCAGCAATCATAGTATGTTTTTCAGGTGGAATAATAATATCACCTAAACTAAATGATAAACCTCCTTGGAAGGCAAATTTATATCCCATTCCTTTCATATCATCTAAGAATTTTCCAGTAGTTGGAACATCAGTAACTTTTAAAATATTACCAATAATATCTCTTAATGATTTTTTATTCAATACTTCGTTAACATAACCCGCAGATTCCGGTACAACCTCGTTAAATAAAACTCTACCAACAGTTGTTGATATTATTTGATTAACAAGTTCTCCTTCGTCATTAAAATCTTTTGTTCTAACTTTGATACTTGCGTTTAAGTCAACTGCTTTTTCATTAAAAGCGATAGTAACCTCTTCTGGTGAATAGAATATTAATCCTTCTCCTTTTACAGGTGCTTTAGCTGTAGATTTTCTTTCTTTGGTCATATAATATAACCCAAGAACCATATCTTGTGAAGGTACTGTTATTGGTGCTCCGTTTGCTGGGTTTAAAATATTGTGCGATGCCAACATTAATAGCTGAGATTCTAAAATAGCCTCAGGTCCTAATGGTAAATGCACCGCCATTTGATCCCCATCAAAATCGGCGTTAAAGGCAGTACATACAAGTGGATGTAACTGAATTGCTTTTCCTTCAATTAATTTTGGTTGGAAAGCTTGGATACCCAAACGGTGTAAAGTAGGGGCACGGTTTAATAATACAGGATGACCTTTTAAAACATTTTCTAAAATATCCCATACAACTGGTTCTCTTTTATCAATAATTTTCTTTGCAGATTTTACAGTTTTTACAATACCTCTCTCTATTAATTTTCTAATTATAAAAGGTTTGTATAATTCAGCTGCCATATCTTTTGGCAATCCACATTCGTATAATTTTAATTCTGGTCCAACAACAATTACCGAACGTGCAGAATAATCAACACGTTTACCTAATAAGTTTTGACGGAAACGACCTTGCTTTCCTTTTAATGAATCAGAAAGTGATTTTAATGGTCTGTTTGACTCAGTTTTTACTGCTGAAGATTTACGCGTGTTATCAAATAATGAATCAACAGATTCTTGCAACATACGTTTTTCGTTTCTTAAAATAACTTCAGGAGCTTTAATTTCCATCAATCTCTTCAAACGATTGTTACGAATAATTACTCTTCGGTATAAATCATTTAAATCTGAAGTTGCAAAACGACCACCATCTAATGGAACTAATGGACGTAATTCAGGTGGCGTTACCGGAATTACTTTCATTATCATCCATTCAGGCTTGTTTTCTCTATTTTTTTGTGCATCTCTAAATGCCTCAACTACGTTTAAACGTTTTAACGCTTCAGTTTTACGCTGTTTTGAAGTTTCAGTATTTGCTTTATGACGCAATTGGTAAGATAATTCATCTAGATCTAAACGGTTAAATAATTCAATTAAACATTCAGCTCCCATTTTAGCAATGAACTTTTCTGGGTCAGAATCATCTAAATATTGATTTTCAATTGGGAATGTTTCAAGAATATCTAAATATTCTTCTTCCGTTAAGAAATCCATTTTTTGCAATGGCTCACCTTCAGCATTTTTTGCTCCTGCAGGTTGTATTACTACGTAACGTTCGTAGTAAATAATCATATCTAACTTTTTAGATGGTAACCCTAATAGGTATCCCATTTTGTTAGGCAATGATTTAAAATACCAAATATGAGCAACCGGAACTACTAAATTAATGTGTCCTACTCTATCTCTACGAACTTTTTTCTCAGTTACTTCAACACCACATCGGTCACAAACAATTCCTTTGTAACGGATTCTTTTATATTTACCACAGGCACATTCGTAATCCTTTATAGGACCAAAAATTCGCTCACAAAACAAACCATCTCTTTCAGGTTTATGCGTACGGTAATTTATTGTTTCAGGTTTTAAAACTTCTCCTTTTGATTTTTCTAAAATTGCTTCAGGAGATGATAAACCTATTGAAATTTTGTTAAACTTTTTTACAGTGTATTTATCGTTTTTTCTTGCCATAATTATGATGGTATCGAATTTAATATGTAAAAATATTAAGTAGTTAGAAGAGGTTTCTTCTAACTACTTAAAAAATTATTATTCCTCTAATCTAACGTCTAATCCAAGACCTCTAAGTTCGTGCATTAACACGTTAAATGATTCTGGTAAACCTGGTTCTGGCATAGGATCACCTTTAACAATAGCTTCATATGTTTTGGCTCTACCCATTACATCATCAGATTTTACTGTTAGGATTTCACGCAATGTACTTGATGCACCATACGCTTCTAATGCCCATACCTCCATCTCACCAAAACGCTGACCACCAAACTGTGCTTTACCACCTAATGGTTGCTGTGTAATTAATGAGTAAGGTCCTATAGAACGTGCGTGCATTTTATCATCAATCATATGACCTAGCTTAATCATATAAATTACACCAACTGTTGCCGGCTGATCGAAACGCTGACCTGTTCCACCATCATATAAATAAGTATGTCCATAACGTGGTATCTCTGCACCATCTGTCAATTCATTGATTTGATCAATAGTTGCTCCATCAAAAATTGGTGTTGCAAACTTTTTATCTAATTTTTGACCTGCCCATCCAAGAACTGTTTCATATATCTGACCAATATTCATACGTGAAGGTACCCCTAATGGATTCAACACAATATCAACTGGAGTTCCGTCTTCTAAGAAAGGCATATCTTCTTGACGAACTATACGAGCAACAATACCTTTATTACCGTGACGTCCAGCCATTTTATCACCAACTTTTAATTTACGTTTTTTAGCAATGTAAATTTTAGCTAATTTTAAAATACCTGCCGGAAGTTCATCACCTACAGAAATAGTAAACTTTTCTCTACGTAATGCCCCTTGAAGGTCATTCACTTTAATTTTATAATTGTGAATTAATTCTATAACCAATTCGTTAATATGACTATCAGTTGTCCAAACACCTTTTGTTAAATGTGAGTAATCAGTAACTGAATTCAGCATTTTTAAAGTGAATTTTTTTCCTTTTTGAAGTATTTCTTCAGATAAATCATTTTGAACTCCCTGAGAAGTTTTTCCACTAATTAAGTGAAATAACTTTTCTATCAATAAAGATCTTAATTCTTCAAGTTTTGCAGTGTATTTATTTTCTAAATTAGCAATGTCTACTTTATCTTTTGCTCTTTTAGTTTTATCTTTTACTGCACGCTCAAATAATTTTTTATCAATTACAACTCCTCTTAATGATGGTGAAGCTTTTAATGACGCATCTTTTACATCACCAGCTTTATCACCAAAAATAGCACGTAGTAATTTTTCCTCAGGAGTTGGATCTGATTCCCCTTTTGGAGTAATTTTTCCAATTAATATATCTCCTGGTTTTACTTCAGCACCAATACGAATCATTCCGTTTTCATCTAAATCTTTAGTAGCTTCTTCAGAAACGTTTGGAATATCGTTGGTTAATTCTTCTGCACCTAATTTGGTATCTCTAACATCCATTGAATATTCATCAATATGAATAGATGTAAAAATATCTTCTCTAACTACTTTTTCAGAAATTACAATTGCATCCTCAAAATTATACCCTTTCCAAGGCATAAAGGCTACTTTCATATTTCTTCCTAGTCCAAGTTCACCTTTTTGAGTTGCATAACCTTCACAAAGTACCTGTCCTTCCTTAACTCTATCACCTTTTTTTACAATTGGTTTTAAATTAATAGATGTACCTTGATTGGTTTTTCTAAACTTAATTAAATCATATGTTTTACCATCACCATCAAAACTAACCATACGATCTTCATCGGTTCGATCGTATTTTATCTGAATAATATTGGCATCAACATACTCAACAACACCACTACCTTCAGCATTAATTAAAATACGCGAATCTTTTGCTACTCTACGCTCTAAACCTGTTCCAACAATTGGTGACTCAGGACGTAACAATGGTACTGCCTGACGCATCATATTAGATCCCATCAATGCACGGTTCGCATCATCGTGCTCTAAAAATGGAATTAACGATGCTGAGATTGAAGCAATTTGGTTTGGAGCTACATCCATAAAGTTCACAGCACTAGGATCCACCACAGGATAATCTGCTTCCTCACGCACAATTACTCTATCAGCAACAAAATTTCCTTTTTCATCTAATGGTAAATTAGATTGAGCAAACTTCATTCCTTCTTCTTCTTCAGCACTTAAATACTTTGGTTCTTCAGAAATATTAACTTTTCCTTCTGTTACTTCACGATAAGGCGTTTCAATAAATCCTAAGTTATTCACTTTTGCAAAAACAGCTAATGATGAAATCAAACCAATATTTGGTCCCTCAGGTGTTTCAATTGGACATAAACGACCATAATGAGTATAGTGTACATCTCGCACCTCGAAACCAGCTCTTTCACGTGATAAACCACCTGGTCCTAGAGCTGATAATCTACGCTTATGTGTAATCTCTGCCAATGGATTTGTTTGATCCATAAATTGAGATAACTGGTTTGTACCGAAGAAAGAATTAATTACTGAAGATAATGTTTTGGCATTAATTAAATCAATTGGAGTAAATACTTCGTTATCACGAACATTCATTCTTTCACGAATAGTACGTGCCATACGAGATAAACCTACACCAAACTGACTAGCTAATTGTTCACCAACTGTACGTACACGACGGTTAGATAAGTGATCAATATCATCAACTTCAGCTTTTGAATTTACTAATTTTATCAAGTTTTTGATAATAGTAATAATATCCAATTTAGTTAAAACTTTTTCTTCTATTCCAACATTCAAGTTTAACTTCTTATTCATTCTGTAACGTCCAACTTCACCTAAATTGTAACGTTGTTCAGAGAAAAACAATTTATCAATAATACCTTTTGCAGTTTCAAAATCTGGCGGTTCAGCATTACGTAATTGTCTATATATATGTTCAACAGCTTCTTTTTCAGAATTTGTTGGATCTTTTTGTAATGTATTATGAATAATAGCATAATCAGCAGACTGGTTATCTTCTTTATGTAAAAGAATTGTTTTTGAACCAGATTCAACTATCTCTTCAATATGCTCCTTTTCTAAAACAGTATCTCTATCTAATACTATTTCATTTCTTTCAATAGAAACTACTTCTCCTGTATCTTCATCAACAAAGTCTTCAAACCATGTTTTTAATACACGCGCTGCTAATTTTCGTCCTAAAACTTTTTTAACACCACTTTTTGAAACTTTAATTTCTTCTGCAAGGTTAAATATTTCAAGTATGTCTTTATCTCTTTCATAACCAATTGCTCTAAACAATGTAGTTACCGGTAATTTTTTCTTTCTATCAATGTACGCGTACATAACGCTATTGATATCGGTAGCGAATTCAATCCAAGAGCCTTTAAAAGGAATTACTCTTGCTGAATATAATTTAGTTCCGTTTGCGTGGAACGACTGACCAAAGAAAACTCCTGGCGAACGGTGTAATTGAGAAACTACAACTCTTTCAGCACCATTTATAACAAAAGTACCACTGTTGGTCATATAAGGAATTGTTCCAAGATATACATCTTGAACAATTGTTTCAAAATCTTCGTGTTCAGGGTCTGTACAATAAAGTTTTAGACGTGCCTTTAAAGGAACACTATAAGTTAAACCTCTTTCAATACATTCTTGGATGGAATATCTTGGAGGATCAACAAAGTAATCTATAAACTCTAATACAAATTGATTTCTTGTATCGGTAATTGGGAAGTTATCAAGGAAGGTTTTGTATAATCCTTCAGTACTTCGTTCGTCAGCCTTTGTTTTAAGTTGGAAAAAATCTTGAAATGATTTTACCTGAATATCTAAAAAATCTGGATATTCTGAAACTAATTTAGCTGATGCAAAGTTTATTCTTTCGGTGATTGTTTTTGTAGCCAATGGACAAAAAGTTTATGTTAAAAAAACTATTAAAATATAAGAACGAATATATACGCAAAATGGTTTAGGTCTAAGGGCAACCCCAGACCTAAACCTTTAATTGTGTTTACTTTGTTAAGCTTATTTAAGCTCAACTTCAGCTCCAGCCTCTTCTAATGAAGCTTTTAAAGCTTCAGCTTCATCTTTAGAAATACCTTCTTTTACTGGTGCAGGTGCGCTATCAACAACACCTTTTGCATCTTTTAATCCTAAACCAGTTAATTCTTTAACTAATTTAACAACTGCTAATTTAGAGCCTCCTGCTGCTTTTAATATTACATCAAATTCAGTTTGTTCTTCAGCTGCTGCTTCTCCTCCTGCTGCTGGACCTGCTACTGCTACTGCAGCTGCAGCTGGTTCAATACCATACTCTTCTTTTAAAATATCAGCTAACTCATTTACTTCTTTTACTGTTAAGTTAACAAGTTGTTCTGCGAAATCTTTTAAATCTGCCATTTCTCGTTTTGTTTAAATTTTATTTATTTTAGTTTATTAGTGCGCTTATTCTTTTTCTGATAAAGTCTTAAGAATTCCAGATAACTTACTTCCACCCGACTGCAATGCTGAAACAACATTCTTAGCTGGTGATTGTAACAATCCAATAATATCTCCAATAACTTCTTCTTTAGATTTAATACTTACTAAAGTATCTAATTGGTCATCACCAACAAATATAGCTTCTTCAATGTAAGCACCTTTTAAAAGAGGTTTATCAGATTTTTTTCTGAATTCTTTAATTAATTTTGCTGGAGCATTACCAGTTTCTGACAACATTAAAGAAGTATTTCCTTTTAATGTTGATGGTAAATCTCCAAAATTCTTATCAGATTTTTCCATTGCTTTTTCTAGCAATGTATTTTTAACAACTGCAAGTTTAATATTTGCTTTAAAACATGCTCTTCTTAAATTAGATGTTTCAGACGCATTTAATCCTGAAATATCTGCTAAATAGATAATACTTTCGTCAGTTAACCGTGTTGTTAAAGCTTCTATTACTTGTGATTTTTCTTCTCTCGTCATAATTATAAGTTTTAACTTTATTAAACTGATTTAGTATCAATACTTAAACTTGGACTCATAGTACTAGACATATAAATACTCTTAATATATGTTCCTTTAGCTGCAGTTGGTTTCAACTTTAAAATAGTTTGAAGCAATTCATCAGCATTTTCTGCAATTTTATCAGCCTCAAATGATGCTTTAGCAACTGAAGCGTGAATAATTCCAGTTTTATCAACTTTAAAGTCAATTTTACCAGCTTTCACCTCTTTTACCGCTTTTGCAACATCCATAGTTACTGTACCTGTTTTTGGGTTAGGCATTAAACCTCTTGGTCCTAAAACACGACCTAAAGGACCTAATTTTCCCATTACACTTGGCATAGTAATAATAACGTCAACATCTGTCCATCCTCCTTTAATTTTTTGAAGGTATTCATCTAATCCAACATAATCAGCACCCGCTTCTTTTGCATCTGCTTCTTTATCTGGAGTTACTAATGCTAATACTTTAACATCTTTACCAGTTCCGTGAGGTAATGTTACTACCCCTCTAACCATTTGATTTGCTTTACGAGGATCAACTCCTAATCTAACAGCTAAATCAATAGATGCATCAAAATTTACATTAGTAATTTCTTTTACTAAAGCTGAAGCTTCTTGCACTGAATATGATTGATTTTTATCAACCTTAGTATTAGCTTCTTTTTGCTTTTTTGTTAATTTTGCCATTTTTAAATAACTGTTTTATTGTTTTACAGGAGCTTGTCCTTTTACTTTAACACCCATTGAGCGTGCTGTACCAGCCATCATTAACATAGCTGATTCGACTGTAAATGCGTTTAAATCAGGCATTTTGTCTTCAGCAATAACTCTCAATTGATCCCAAGTAACTGTAGCCACTTTATTACGGTTAGGTTCTCCAGAACCCTTTTTTACTTTAGCTGCTTCTAATATTTGAACAGCCGCTGGTGGAGTTTTTATTACAAAATCAAAAGATTTATCTTTGTATACAGTAATTGCAACAGGTAAAACTTTTCCTTGTTTATCTTGAGTTCTTGCATTAAACTGCTTACAGAACTCCATGATATTAACTCCGGCAGCACCCAAAGCAGGTCCAACTGGTGGTGACGGGTTTGCCGCTCCTCCACGAACTTGTAATTTTACTACTTTACTTACTTCTTTTGCCATTTCTAAATTTTAAGTTAGACACTACATTTATATTGGAAGCTAAAAATGTAATATCAAAATTATTTGTAACAATTATGAAATTTTTTCTACTTGCATATAGCTTAATTCTAACGGTGTTTTTCTTCCGAAAATTTTCACCATTACTTCAAGCTTGCGTTTTTCTTCGTTAATTTTTTCAATAGTTCCATCAAAACCATTGAAAGGTCCATCGATAACTTTTACAGTTTCTCCAATAATATATGGAATAGCAATATTATCGCTTTGTACTGATAGTTCATCAACTTTACCAAGCATACGATTTATTTCAGATTTTCTCATTGGCACAGGATCACCACCTTTAACTTCACCAAGAAAACCAATTACACCAGGTATTGCTTTTATAATATGTGGTAATTCTCCACTTAAGTTTGCTTCAATCATTATATAACCCGGAAAATAAACTCTTTCTTTATTTATTTTTTTCCCATTACGCACTTGAATTACTTTTTCTGTAGGTACTAAAACACTCTCAACATAATCAGTCATTCCTAATCGGGCAATTTCGTTTTCAATATAAGATTTAACCTTATTCTCTTGACCACCAATTGCTCTAATAACGTACCATTTTTTTACAGATTCAGCCATAACAAACTTAAATTAAAATAGTTCAAAATATTCTGTTAAACCTGTTCTAAAGAATTTATCTACAAAAAATACTGCCAAAGCAAATATTACAGTAAAAATAGCAACAACAACCGTAGATTTTTGAGCTTCTTCCCAAGAAATCCAAGACACTTTGTTACGTAATTCTTCAAATGAGTCTTTTATATATTTTACTAAATTCATTTTCTTTTAATTTTGCACGGGTGGAGAGGCTCGAACTCCCGACACCTGGTTTTGGAGACCAGTGCTCTACCAACTGAGCTACACCCGTAAATATAAGGTGCTCCTCTAAAAAGAAGCACCTATATCCATGTTATTTCGTAAGGTGAAATTAATTAGTCTAACATTTCTGTTACCTGACCTGCACCTACTGTTCTACCACCTTCACGGATTGCAAAACGTAAACCTACATTTAATGCAATTGGTTGATGTAATTCAACGGTAATTGTTAAGTTATCACCTGGCATTACCATTTCAACTCCATCAGGTAAGTTAATAGTACCTGTAACATCAGTTGTACGTACGTAGAACTGTGGACGGTAGTTATTATGGAATGGCGTGTGACGACCACCTTCTTCTTTTTTCAAGATATAAACCTCAGCTTTGAAGTTAGCATGTGGAGTTACAGAACCTGGCTTACAGATTACCATACCTCTTTTAATATCTTCTTTAGCAATACCTCTTAACAAGATACCTACGTTATCTCCTGCTTCACCTCTATCTAATATTTTACGGAACATTTCAACTCCAGTAACTGTAGAAGTTAATTTTTCAGCACCCATACCAATAATATCAACTGCATCACCTGTGTTAGCAACACCAGTTTCAATACGACCAGTAGCAACAGTACCACGACCTGTAATTGAGAATACATCTTCAATTGGCATTAAGAAATCTTTATCAACATCACGCTTTGGTAACTCAATCCAAGTATCAACAGCATCCATTAATTCCATAATTTTTTCAGCCCATTTTGGCTCACCATTCAATCCTCCTAAAGCAGATCCTTGAATTACTGGAGTATTATCACCATCATATTCGTAGAATGATAATAAATCTCTGATTTCCATCTCTACTAATTCTAATAACTCTTCGTCATCAACCATATCCACTTTATTCATGAATACAACTAATCTAGGAATACCTACCTGACGACCTAATAAGATATGCTCTCTTGTTTGAGGCATTGGTCCGTCTGTTGCAGCTACAACGATGATTGCACCATCCATTTGAGCAGCACCCGTTACCATATTCTTAACGTAATCCGCGTGACCTGGACAGTCAACGTGAGCATAGTGACGGTTAGCAGTTTGATATTCAACGTGAGCAGTATTAATTGTAATACCTCTTTCTTTTTCCTCAGGAGCGTTATCGATTTGATCGAAATCTTTTACTTCAGAAAGTCCTTTATCTGCTAATACAACAGTAATAGCAGCTGTTAAGGTTGTTTTACCGTGATCAACGTGTCCAATAGTACCAATGTTTAAGTGTGGTTTCGAACGATCAAAGGTTTCTTTAGCCATAATTATTAATTTTTAAATCTTAGTTATATATAGTGTTAAATTCAATTCTTTTATTTGAGCCAATGACGGGATTTGAACCCGTGACCTCTTCCTTACCAAGGAAACGCTCTACCCCTGAGCTACACCGGCAAAAAAAAGAGCGAGAGACCGGGCTCGAACCGGCGACAGTCAGCTTGGAAGGCTGAAGCTCTACCAACTGAGCTACTCTCGCAATATTTTTTCAAATCATCATTGTCGCAATAATTTCTTATTACTTCTTCTTTTGTGGTGAGAGAAGGATTCGAACCTTCGAAGCTTGCGCAGCAGATTTACAGTCTGCCCTCGTTGGCCACTTGAGTATCTCACCATTTCTATCAAAGATCTTTTCTTTTATTTTGAGCCGATGGAGGGACTCGAACCCACGACCTGCTGATTACAAATCAGCTGCTCTAGCCAGCTGAGCTACATCGGCATTTTACTCCATAAAAGAAGCCCGCTATTTCTAACGGACTGCAAATGTATTAAAGTTTTTATTTTTAAGCAAAACTTTTTCAAGTAATTTTTGTTTTTTATTTACCGCTAACTTTTTCTTTCCTTTTAGTAAGTTGCCTTTTCAAAGAATCCGCAGCCAGAGTAACACCTTCTTCAAATGTTTTACATTGCTTTTTTACTACAAAATCATTTCCTGGAATATTCAATTTTACATCAATAAACTTGTTTTCTTTATCGCTTGTATGCTGCACCTTTAAATAAACTTCTGAATTTACTATTTTGTCATAATATTTTTCAACACCATTTAATTTTTTTTCAATAAATTTAACTAGACTTTTATCTGCTTTGAAATTAACAGATTGTAAAAATACCTTCATACTAATTCACTTTTTTACGCTCCTTGGGTGAGCTTGATTATATATTTCCTTTAACTTTCCCAAACTACTATGGGTATAAACTTGTGTTGATGCTAAACTAGAATGCCCAAGTAATTCTTTAACTGAGTTTAAATCAGCACCCTCATTTAATAAATGTGTCGCAAAAGAATGCCGAATAACATGCGGGCTTTTTTTTACTTTTGTTGACACACTACTAAAATAATTATTTATTATTCTATATACAAGTGTATCGTAAACTTTTTTACCTTTTTTTGTAATTAACAAATAAGAGGAATTAGTGTTAATTTCACTTCTAACAGTCAAATATTTTTTGATTGTTTCTTGAATTGACTTTAATAACGGAATAAAACGTTCTTTATTTCTTTTTCCAAGTACTTTGACTGTTTCATTTTTAAAATCAATATTTGAAATTTCAATATTTACCAACTCACTGCGCCTAATACCTGTTGAGTAAAAAAGTTCAACAATTAGCTTAGCCCTTAACCCTTCAAAAGAAGAATCATCTCCAAGCATCTCAAACACATCTTTTATTTCTTTTTCAGAAAAAGGCACTTCTACTTTTTTTGCAACTTTTAATGGCTGATGTTTTAACAAAGGACTAACCTCAATTCTTTTAATTTTTTGAAGATATTTGTAATACGATTTAAGAGCAGAAACTTTCCTATTAACACTCCGGTTGCTAATTTTGTTATTTACCATATCAACAATCCAATTACGAATTTGAGGGTAATTAACCTCCTCTAAATTCGAAAAATCATAAGTATTCAAACAAAATTCTTGAAATGATTTTATATCATTTTTATAAGCCACTGCGGTATGTTTTGAGTAATTTTTCTCAAAAAAAAGATATTCTAAAAAAGAATTAATAGACATAAAAAAAACCGTTAGTAAACAAATTTAAGAATAGTTATTTGTATATACTAACGGTTGGGTATAATTTAAATTCTAAAAATTATCCTTGCTCTTCTGCAGTTCTAATTCTTTGAACGTATTTTGCTTTTATGTTTTGAGCACGTTTTGTAACTGAAGGCTTATTGAATTGTTTACGGTTACGTAAATTTTTCATTGTCTTTGTTCTATCAAATTTTCTCTTGTAACGTTTTAACGCTCTATCTATATTTTCTCCGTCTTTAACTGGTATAATTAACATATTTTAGCACCTCCTTTCAAAATGTTTTCTTTTTTATTTTGGATTGCAAATTTACAATTTATTTTAACACAAACAATAAATAATTAAAAAATTATGTTGCTGGTTTGTATTCTTTTTTATCTATAATCATTTTTGCAATAATTTCACGAAGTATTTCAGAGGTCCCACCTCCAATTGGTCCTAATCTACTGTCTCTTAATAAACGTGCCATTGGATAATCTTCAATAAAACCATAACCCCCCAATAATTGCAAGCAATTATATATAACTTCATCAGCAATTTTTGTAGCCATCAATTTAGACATACTTGCCTCTTTAACAACATAACCTCCTTTATCCAGTCTATATACGATTGAATAATTAAACTCTTTACACATTTCAACTTCACTGGCCATATCAGCAACTTTATGCCTTAGTGCTTGAAACTGGTTGATTTTTTTCCCAAAAGCAGTTCTTTCAGACATATATTGAATTGCATAGTCTAAGGCATACTCAGCTCTAGCGTGAGCATTTATACCCATCATCAATCTTTCTGAAGCAAAATGTTGCATAATGTATGCAAAACCTTTCCCTTCTTCTCCAATCATATTTGAAGCAGGAACTATTACGTTATCAAACGCTATTTCAGCGGTATCAGAAGCTTTCCAACCTAATTTTTTTAAATCAGTTGCAGTTATTCCTGACATATCTCTGTCTAAAACAAAAATACTAATTCCTTGATGTTTCAAATCAGTATTGGTTTTTGCTGCTACTACCAAATAGTCCGAATAAACACCGTTAGTAATAAATGTTTTAGACCCACTAACTATATAATGGTCGCCATCTTTAATTGCTGTGGTTCTGATTCCTGCAACGTCCGATCCTCCAAAAGGCTCTGATATACATAAACAACCTACTTTTTCACCCCTAACACTAGGTACTAAATATTTTTGTTTAATCTCTTCGCTACCTTCGGCATTAATATGCGTCATAGCTAAATAGGTATGTGCCCACAATGCTGCAGCAGTTCCGCCAGAATTTATTTTTTGTAACTCTTCTAAAAAGATGACTGTGTAAAATAAATCAAGTTCTAAACCTTCATATTTTTCTGGATAATTCAATCCAAAATACCCCATTTCACCAAATTTTTTAAACACTTCTTTATCAATAAAACCTGCTTCCTCCCACCTGTCCACGTGAGGAACCACTTCTTTTTTTAAAAAATCTCTAAAGCTTTGACGGAATACTTCGTGCTCTTCTGTAAAATACATACTTTATAATTTCAGCTTAACTGAATTTTTAATGAAATTTATTTAGCGCACAAATATAAGGCTATTCTATTAAATTTTTCCAAAGGAAAACCATCAATTTTTTTCAATTCATCTATTGATTGTATTTCTGCAACTTCATTTCTATATAAAACAATTTTTTTTGTGAGGTCATAATCAATATAAACTATAGCTAAAAGTTCTTTAAAGGAAGCTTCATTTATATTCACTTTTTTTATTTGAGGTTTTGATTTTACTTCAAAATTTAGCAAAAGGTTATTCACTACATTTTTTTCTAAACCCCAAACTTCTAATAATTGGTTATTATATGAAAAACCTTGCAATTTTTTTCTGTAATTAATTATTCTATTTGATAATTTTTCACCAATACCACGAACTTTTTTCAATTCTTCTATACCTGCTTTATTTATATCTTTTTTAATTGCTAGATTTACCTTGTTTGGATTAGGTAACTTTTTATTTAAATTATTTTTTGAAATAACCCAGTCTGGAAATTTAAAATAAGGTGCTATTTTAATCAACAAGCTATCACTAACCCCTGTAATATTTTGAAATTCCAGTTTTGAATTTACAAACTTTCCTCTTTTTCTATGCAACAGAAGTTTATCAATTTCATCAGTACTCATTCCTAATTGATACCCTTTAAAATCCGAAATATAATTTGGATTGAATGGTTTTAACTCGAACTTAGAATAAATTAATTTTTGAAGTGAATCAAATTCTTTTTCAAAAGTAAGCAACTGATTATTTGATATTTTTGAAGGGGTGTTTGTTGAAAAGTCAACAAAGAAAAATACAACTTGTAATACAACAATGATAAGTAACGTAAAGAAAACCCCATTTCGCTGCCTTTTATTTAAAATAAAATAGGATTGTATTTTTTCCATCACGTTATATAAACCTACTTATTTCTTTTTGTAACCTATTGCTAATAGATATCTTGAAATTTCACCTCTAACTTTTGGTGCTAATAACAACAACCCTATTATATTTGGAAATACCATTGCAAATATCATAGCGTCTGAAAATTCTATTACAGACCCTAAACTTGATGAAGCACCTACAACCACAAATACCAAAAAGAGACCTTTATATGTAATGTCAGCAATTTTGCTTTTTCCAAACAAGTATTTCCATCCTTGTATACCGTAATAAGACCAAGACAACATTGTTGAAAAGGCAAATAAGATTACTGCAATTGTCAATAATATTGAAAAGTTAGGTATTGCTGAATCGAATGCCACAGATGTTAAATCAACACCTCCCAGATGTTTTCCGGTTTCATTCATTATTACATTCTTACCTTCGTCTAAATTAGCATAATCAAACAAATTGTTCTTCAAATTTGTCACAATAATTACCAATGCCGTCATTGTGCAGATAATTACCGTATCTACAAATGGTCCAATTGAAGCCACAATACCCTCACTAGCTGGAAACTTTGTTTTTACTGCTGCATGCGCTATAGAAGCAGATCCAACTCCGGCTTCATTTGAAAATGCAGCTCTTTGAAATCCAACAATCATAACTCCTATAATTCCACCAACAATTGAAGTTTGAGTAAACGCACCATTCCAAATTTGAACCAATGCTTCAGGAATTATTGTTATATTCATAAAAATAATAATCAATGATGCTCCTACAAACATAATACCCATAAAAGGAACAATTCGTTCAGTAACTTGCCCAATTCGTTTAATTCCTCCAATAATTACAACCCCAACCAAAATCGCCATCAAAACCCCAAATAAAAATCCAGAATCGAGACCAAAAAGCACTTTAAATTGAGCCGCCGCCTGGTTAGATTGAAACATATTTCCACCACCAAAAGATCCTCCAACAACAAAAACTGCATATAATACTGCTAAAACCTTACCTAATCCTGCTAAATTCTTTTCTTTTAAACCTTTTCTCAGATAATACATTGGTCCACCATAAATTTTACCATCAGCCCCTACTTCTCTATATTTAACTCCCAAAGTAGCCTCTACTAATTTTGTTGACATTCCTAAAAATCCAGCTAAAATCATCCATATCGTTGCTCCTGGTCCACCAATAGCAATTGCTACTGCCACACCCGCAATATTACCTAAACCTACAGTTGCTGAAAGCGCCGCTGTTAATGCTTGAAAATGAGTGACCTCACCTATAACTCCTTCAGCCTGAACACTTTCAAAAACATCTCCACCTGGGGTTGGATCACCTGCAGCAATATCAACTGCATGATGATCAATATCATCATACTTTCCTTTTGTGGCTCTTATAGCAACACCTAACAATGTTATATTTGCAAATTTAAAATACAATGTAAAAAAAAGAGCACCCAATAAAAGAACAATTATCACTATTGGAACCTCAATACCAACAATTGAAATAGGGTAAAAAACAATAAAACTTACAGCATCTGCAAATGGCTTAAAACCTGCTTCAATTTTTTCATCAATTGTTTGCTCTTGTGCAAATGTTAAAAAGTGAAATGCTAAAAATGATAACGAAAGAAATAATTTCTTCATAATGGAAAGTTAATTTTTTTAAAAACTGTTGCAATATGGTAAAAAAAAGATGTTATCACAAGTTTTTTACAACTTAAAAGAAAATCGGATATTTTTAAATAAAACGCACTAAATAACTGAGACTTTTCAATAAATCTCTCTTAGTTTTTGAATTTGCTCCCTATTTCCTAATACTATAAGGTAGGTGTTTTTTCTCAGTATAGTTGTTGCTTCAGGATTAACAATATAATCATTTAGTTCTGTTTTATAACCAATTACATTACATCCTGTTTGCTTGCGCAAATCTAAATCAAGAATTGTTTTTGACATATATTTCCCAGGTAATTCATTTACTGATATCTCTTCTAAATTAGCTTCAACATCGCCCGCAAGAGCAAGCCTGTCAACAAATTCAACCAAATCAGGAGTTACCACCAATGATGCCATGTGTGCTCCGCCAAGTTTATCGGGCATAATAACATTCGTTGCACCTGCAAACTTTAACTTCGCATAAGAAGATTCATTAGAAGCTCTACTAATTATGGTAAACTTTTTATTGAATTGCCGAGCAGTTAAAACCACAAACAAATTATCAGCATCAGATGGCAATGCTGTTATAAGACTTTTAGCTCTTTCAATACCTGTGCTTTTTAAATCATCATCGTTAGTCGCATCTCCTTCAACATAAAGCACGTGGTCTCGATCTAAATCGTTAATTTCATCTTTTCGTTTTTCAATAACAACACAAGGTTCATTAAACTGATTTAATTTACTTACGGCTTGCTTTCCATTTCTACCATATCCACAAACAATGGTATGATTTTCTAACTGACTAATTTGTTGTTGAATTTTTTTCATTCTTATTTTTTCAAAAAAACGACCATGAGCTATGTATTCTGTTAACATTGTAACAAAGTAACCATAAGCACTTATACTAATTATAATAAGAAAAATTGTAAATAATTTTTCCACATCATTTAACGGATGTAATTCTCCAAATCCCACCGTAGTCATAGTAATAATAGTCATATAAAGGGCATTGATAAACGTATCACCCGATATAAGCATATAACCAATTACACCTATACTAATTACAATCAAAAGCAACCCTATTGCTTTAAATATTTTTGGTGGTAAATATAAATTCATTTATAAATCAAAAACTGATTTTCGCTTTGTGTAAAACATATCTTTTAACCTCAATAAAAAAGCTAGTATTAGGTAAATTCCAAAGGAAAACCCCAATGTAATGAACGAAATATAAATAAAAAACAGACGCACATTTGATGCACTTACCCCTAACCTATCAGCAAATCTCGAGGAAACTGCAAAACCATGTTTTTCAAAAAAATGTCGTATATAATCTATCCACTTCACAGGCTAACTATTTTAATGCAATATAGTAATTTTCAAAATAAGATTATGTCTATACTTAGATTATAGTTTCATTTTTTTAACTTTGCAACTTTCCTATTTTTTAAATGAGTAAGAATCAAGAATATATTGAAGTATTAGGAGCACGTGTACATAACTTAAAAAACATTGATGTACGTATTCCAAGAGAAAAACTAGTTGTAATAACAGGTTTAAGTGGTAGTGGAAAATCATCACTAGCTTTTGATACTATTTATGCTGAAGGTCAACGTAGGTATATTGAAACTTTTTCAGCTTATGCCAGACAATTTTTAGGAGGCTTAGAAAGGCCAGATGTAGATAAAATTGAGGGGCTTTCACCTGTCATTTCAATTGAGCAAAAAACTACTAATAAAAGTCCCAGATCAACTGTTGGAACAATTACTGAAATTTACGATTTTTTAAGATTATTATTTGCCCGAGCTGCTGATGCTTACTCATATAATACTAATAAAAAAATGGTAAGTTACAGCAACGAGCAAATCAAAGAACTTATTTTAAAAGATTTTAATGGGGAAAAAATTGTAGTATTAGCTCCAATTATTAAATCTAGAAAAGGACATTACCGTGAATTATTTGAACAAATTGCAAAACAAGGTTTTGTAAAAGTTCGAGTTGACGGTGAAATACGAGATCTTGAAAGAGGAATGCGTTTGGACAGGTATAAAACACACGATATTGAAATTGTGATTGACCGTTTAGTAATAAACGCTGCTTCAGAAAAAAGATTGGAAGAAACAATTACAACTGCACTTTATTCAGGTGAAAATATTTTAATGGTTTTAGAACATGAAAGTAACATACCACGTTATTTTAGTAGAGAATTAATGTGTCCAGAAACTGGCATTTCATATCCAAATCCTGAACCAAATACATTCTCATTTAACTCACCAAAAGGCGCCTGCCCAGGTTGTAATGGATTGGGAAGAACTAATAAAGTAAATCTAAAAAAAATAATCCCAAATAAACAAGTTTCTATAAAAAGCGGTGGAATTGCACCTTTGGGAGAACAAAAAAATAGCTGGATTTTTAAACAGCTTCAACTTATTGCTAACCGCTATAAATTTCAATTAAGTGATTCTATTTCAAAAATACCCAAGGAAGCTATAGAAATTATATTGAATGGTGGTAATGAAAAATTTGAAGTAGTTTCAAAAGCTATGGGTATAACCCGTAATTATGAAATTGATTTTGAAGGAATTATTAAATTTATTGAAAATCAGTATAAATTAAGTGATTCAGCTTCTATAAAAAGGTGGGCAAAAGAATTTATGGATGAGGTAAAGTGTGAAATTTGCCACGGGGACAGATTAAAAAAACAAGCTTTATTTTTTAAAATAAACCATAAAAATATTTCAGAATTAGCGCAATTAGATATTACAGAGTTAGCAGAATGGTTTTTAAATATTGAAGAAAAACTTTCAAAAAAACAGCTTAAAATTGCTTCAGAAATACTAAAAGAAATCAGAACTCGAATTCAATTTTTATTGGATGTAGGATTAGATTACTTGGCCTTAGACAGAAGTTCAAAATCACTTTCAGGAGGTGAAGCTCAGCGCATTAGATTGGCAACTCAAATTGGATCACAATTGGTTGGAGTACTGTATATTTTAGATGAGCCAAGCATTGGATTACACCAACGAGATAATCAAAAATTAATCAATTCTTTACTTAATTTGCGTGATGTTGGCAATTCAGTAATTGTGGTAGAACACGATAAAGATATGATAGAACATGCCGACTTTGTACTGGATATAGGTCCAGGTGCAGGTTTACACGGTGGTGAAATTGTAAGCGAAGGTAGTTTTTCAGAGCTAAAAGAGCATAACACTCTAACTGCTGACTATTTGAATGGCAACAAGGAAATTGAAATTCCAAAAAAAAGACGCAAAGGAAATGGGAAAAGTATTGTTCTTTCAGGAGCCACGGGGAATAATTTAAAAAATATTACCGTAAAATTTCCACTCGGAAAATTAATTTGTGTTACTGGAGTATCAGGAAGTGGTAAATCAACTTTAATAAACGAAACACTTTACCCTATTTTAAATAAACACATTTACAACGGTGTTAAAAAACCTATGCCATATAAATCCATTAAAGGTTTAGAACATATTGATAAAGTAATTGCCATTGATCAATCACCAATTGGAAGAACTCCTCGCTCAAATCCTGCAACTTATACAGGTGTTTTTGGTGAAATTAGAAGTTTGTTTGCAAAAACAAGTGAAGCTTCTATTAGAGGTTATAAACCTGGCCGTTTTTCATTTAACGTAAAAGGCGGTCGATGTGAAACTTGTCAAGGCGGCGGTGTAAGAGTAATTGAAATGAATTTTTTACCCGATGTTCAAGTTGAATGCGAATCGTGCCAAGGCAAACGATTTAACAGAGAAACTTTAGAAATTAGATACAAAGGAAAATCAATTTCTGATATTTTAAATATGACTATTGAAGAAGCTGTTGATTTTTTTGAATCAATTCCAAAAATCTATAGAAAATTAAAAACAATTTCTAATGTTGGGCTAGGTTATATAACACTTGGACAGCAATCTACTACACTTTCAGGTGGTGAAGCACAACGCATTAAATTAGCTGCTGAATTATCCAAAAGAGATACAGGAAATACTTTTTATATATTAGACGAACCTACAACCGGATTACATTTTGAAGATATTCGGGTTTTAATGGAAGTGTTAAATAAACTCACAAATAAAGGAAATACCATTCTTATTATTGAACATAATATAGATGTAATTAAATTGGCCGACTATATAATTGACATTGGAATGGAAGGTGGAAAAAATGGAGGTGATTTGATTTGTAGTGGCACACCCGCAGAAGTTTCACGTCATAAAAAAAGTTATACTGCAAAATTCTTAAAAAAAGAATTACATTAGAACCATCTATTTTTATCATAATGAAATAATTCAAAAAAACACAGCTATATATATGATACCTAACGAAGACAGAAAAATTCGAGAAAAATTTAAACAAAAAACTTGGAATGAAATTAAAACAAATGATTCTTGGGCTATATTTAAAATTATGTCTGAATTTGTTGAAGGTTTTGAAAGGTTGAGTAAAATTGGACCTTGCGTTAGTATTTTTGGTTCAGCAAGAACCAAATCTGACCATAATTATTACAAACTAGCAGAAAATATTGCATATGAGCTTACTATAAACGGTTATGGCGTAGTTACTGGTGGTGGACCTGGAATTATGGAAGCTGGTAATAAAGGAGCACACAGAGGAAAAGGAACATCGGTTGGTTTAAATATTGAATTACCTTTTGAACAAAATGATAACCCATATATTGATGCTGATAAAAGTTTAGATTTCGATTACTTTTTTGTCCGAAAAGTGATGTTTGTAAAGTATTCTCAAGGTTTTGTGGTAATGCCTGGAGGTTTTGGAACAATGGATGAACTTTTTGAAGCAATGACTTTGATTCAAACTAAAAAAATTGGAAAATTCCCTATAATATTAGTTGGCAAAAATTATTGGTCTGGTTTATTTGACTGGATTAAAAATACATTATTAGAAGAAGGAACTATAAGTCTGGAAGATTTAGATTTAATCTCATTGGTTGACACTGAAAAAGAAGTAATTGATGTTATTGATACTTTCTATAAAAAATACAGTTTAAGCCCTAATTTCTAATTAAATATATTTGAAAAAGTTTGTTTATTTATCGTTAATAATCTCTATTATTTGTTTCAACTTTTTTTATGGACAAACAAATACATTAAATATTAATGCTATTTTAAATACTGAAACAAACATAATTCAAATTCAGCAAGAAATTACTTATTTTAATAAATCCAATCAAAATTTAAATGAGATTTATCTATACAACTGGCCGAACTCTTACAGAGACAAAAGAACTCCTTTAGCTCAGCGATTTGTAGAAAATTATTCAAAATCATTTCATTTTACAAAAGAAAAAAATAGAGGAAACACTCATATAAAAGCACTTTCAGTTGATTTCGAATCTGCAAACTGGGAAATCCCACAAGACCAACCTGATTTTATAAAAATAAATTTAACCAAACTTTTAAAACCTTCAGACTCTGTTAAAATATCAACAACTTACACTGTAAAAATACCAAGAGATAAATTTACCGGCTATGGCTCAAATACGTATCAATACAATTTAAGGTATTGGTACTTAATCCCTGCTGTTTACAAAACCAATTGGCATTTGTATAGCAACTTGGATATGGATGATATGTTTGTTGATTTTTCAAACTATAATATCAATTTTGAAGTACCTAAAAACTACATTGTTAATAGTGATTTAGAATCTCAAGAAGTTTTTAAAGCAACATCAGTTCAATATATTTTAAAAGGTATTAAAAGACCTGAAGTTGAATTAAATATTGCACAATTCAATGATTTTTTAAACTATAATTCTGCACCAGTAAAAATAATATCAAATTTAAATTCCAATAAATTAAATCAAAATGTAAAAACTAATATTTTAACTCGAGAATTATTATTTATTGAAAGTTATTTAGGAAAATTTCCCCATAAACAATTGTTAATTAATAAAATTGAATATGATAAAAATCCGGTATACGGATTTAATCAATTACCTTCTTTTCTACGAACTTATAATGATACTTTTGAATGGGATATAAAAATGTTTAAAGTATTAAGTAAAAAATATATTCAAAATCAATTATTGTTTGATACTAGAAATGACATTTGGTTATCCGATGGTTTACAAACCTACTTAATGATGAAATATGTTGAAAAATATTATCCTAAAGCAAAGGCTATTGGAGAAATTTCAAAATTTTGGGGTATAAAAAATTTACATTTAGCCAACATTAATTTCAATGAAAAGTATCCTTTTGTTTATCAGTTTGCGGCACGAAAAAATTTAGATCAAGCACTCACAATTAGAACCGACTCACTTTCAAATTTTAACCGAAAAATTGTCAATAAATACAAAGCAGGACTTGGAATAAAATACTTGGAAGTATATTTAGGCGAACATATTATTGAAAATGCAATTAAACAATTTGCGTCAAAAAACAGTGGGACTTTTTCTAAAAGCAACTCTTTTTTCAATCATATACATACCACAAAAAATGTAGAATGGTTTAAAAAAGATTATTTAACAACTAATAAAAAAGTTGATTACACCATTAAAAACATTATTAAAAAAAATGATTCACTGGAAATCACCATTTTAAATAAACGAAATTTTACAGTTCCAATTCAAATTTATGGTGTTAAAAACAATGAAATTAAATTTAAAAAATGGCTTACAAATATTGATTCCTTGCAAAAAATTACCATTCCAAAAAATGAATTTGACAAGTTGTCATTAAATTTTGAATCATTACTTCCTGAAAAAAATTTAAAGAACAACTGGAAAGATATTAACAACAAAATATTTCACAGACCAATTCAATTAAAGTTATTTAAAGATATTGAAAACCCTTATTACAATCAAATATTTTATACTCCTGAATTTAAGTTTAATTATTATGATGGAATAGTATTAGGTATAGCGCTTTCCAATAAAACAATATTAACCAAAGATTTTACGTACAAAGTAGTGCCTTCCTACAGTACTAAAAGTAATAATTTTTCAGGGTTCTATTTATTCTCATATGAATACCTCCCTGAAAACAAAAATGTAAATAAATTTAAAATTGGAATTACTGGCAGCAATTATCACTATGCAGAAAATTTAACATATAATACTTTTACTCCTTTTGCATTTCTTGAATTTAAACGAAAAAGCCCAAGAGATGTGAGTAGCAATGTTCTTGTAACTTCATTTACGTCAGTTGACAGAGAAAAATCACCTACTCAAACCCAACATATTGAAACAAACACATACAATGTTTTTAATGTTGGTTATGGTTATTCAAACTTAAATATTATTGATGATTTTAGATTTGGCACAAATATTCAATTTGCGAATAATTTTAGTAAACTATCATTAACTGCCCGATACAGAAAACTTACAGACACTAACAGACAATTTGATTTTAGACTTTTTGCCGGAACTTTTTTATCAAATAAAACAGAAACTAACTACTTTAGTTTTGCACTAGACAGACCTACAGATTATTTATTTCAATATGATTATTTAGGACGGTCTGAAACTAAAGGTATTTTTAGTCAACAGGTTATTATAAACGAAGGAGGTTTTAAGTCAAAATTAGCGGTTCCCTATGCTAACCAATGGATGTCAACCATTAATACAAGTGTAGGAATATGGCGTTGGTTAGAAATTTATAACGATGTTGGTTTTGTAAAAAACAAAGGTGAAAAAGTTTTCTTTGCACATGAAAATGGAATGCGTTTGAATTTTATTCAAGATATTTTAGAAGTTTATTTCCCTATTCATTCAAACTTAGGGTGGGAAATTTCTCAAGCTCAATACAGTTCAAAAATTAGGTTTGTTTTAGTTCTTGAACCAAAAAGAATCTATGATTTTATACGAAGAGGGTTTTATTAGTAGTAAACAAATATAAAAAATTATCATTCCTTTAAATTAAATAATTCATTTTGCAGTTTTTTCATTCCTTAGCTTCATTTTTGCAACTATTTTTAAATACCGCATAAAATCAGTAACTTCGCAAAACTAAAAAAATCCATTTTTTATGCCAACAAAATCTTCAGTTATTAACTTAGATAAACTATCATTTAGCGAATTTAAAAGAGAGGTATTACACGATTATAAAATTGCTGTAATTAGCAGAGAATGTAGTTTACTTGGACGTAGAGAAGTATTAACTGGAAAGGCAAAGTTTGGTATTTTTGGTGATGGAAAAGAGATTCCTCAACTTGCCATGGCAAAAGCATTTAAAAAAGGAGATTTTAGATCAGGTTACTATCGCGATCAAACTTTTATGATGGCAATAGGTGAATTATCTCCTCAACAATTTTTTGCCGGTTTATATGCTCATCCTGATATCAAAGCTGATCCAATGTCGGGAGGTCGCCAAATGGGAGGTCATTTTACAACACATAGTTTAAATGAAAAAGGCGAATTTAAAAACCTTACTGAACAATACAACTCAACAGGTGATATTTCACCCACGGCTGGTCAAATGCCGAGAATGCTCGGTATTGCACAAGCTTCAAAATTTTTTAGAGAAATACCTGAATTGAAAGATTTAAAATTTTCAAATAATGGTAACGAAATTTCTTGGGGGACAATAGGAAATGCAAGCACAAGTGAAGGGTTGTTTTTTGAAACCTTCAATGCTGCTGGAGTTTTGCAAGTCCCTATGGTTATTAGCGTTTGGGATGATGCCTATGGAATTTCAGTTCCTGCAAAATACCAAACTACTAAGGAAAATATTTCAGAAATACTGAAAGGTTTTCAACGTGATGAAAAATCTGATGGCTATGAAATCTTTAAAGTCAAAGGTTGGGATTACCCTCAATTAATTAACATCTACAATAAAGCTGAAAAAATAGCAAGAGAAGAACATGTGCCTATCTTAATTCATGTAGAAGAATTAACACAGCCTCAAGGTCATTCAACTTCAGGTTCTCACGAACGTTATAAATCAAAAGAACGCTTGGTTTGGGAAAGACAACATGATTGTATTGCAAAAATGCGTGACTGGATTTATGAATTTGAATTGATGACTGAAAATAATGAATCATTGAAATTTATTGATTCCGAGGAAGAATTAATTCGAATTGAAAAAGATGCAAAAAAAGAGGTTATTCAGGCAAAAAAAGAAGCATGGAAAGCATTTTTAAACCCTATTAAAAAAGAAAAGAAAAAAGTAATTCAACTTTTGGAAAACCTTGCTCAAAAAAGTTCTAATAAACCTTTCATCTTAAAATTAAAAAACGAATTAGAAGAGATAATTGAACCGCTTCGTAAGGATGTATTATCAATCGCAAGAAAAGCCATTATATTTGTTAGAGATGAAAACACACCTGAAAAAAAACAACTACAACATTGGATAAAAAATTATTTAAAAGTTCAACAACCTAAATTTAGTTCCCATTTATACAGTGAAACCTACAACAAAAGTACGTCTATAAAAGAAGTATTGCCTACTTATAATGAAAATGCCGACTTGGTAGATGGAAGAGTTATTATTAAAGATAACTTTGATACTTTATTTACTGAACATAAAAACTTATTTGTTTTTGGTGAAGATGCAGGTAATATTGGTGATGTAAATCAAGGACTAGTTGGGTTGCAGGAAAAATATGGAAAATTAAGAGTAGCTGACACTGGAATTAGAGAAGCTACCATCATTGGCCAAGGCATAGGTTTAGCCTTAAGAGGTTTAAGGCCAATTGCTGAAATTCAATATTTAGATTATTTATTATATGCTATACAAATTTTAAGTGACGATTTATCTACACTTCATTATAGAACAGTTGGCAAACAAAAAGCTCCTTTAATTGTTAGAACCAGAGGACATAGATTGGAAGGAATTTGGCATTCAGGATCTCCAATGGGGGCAATTGTACACTTGCTTAGAGGAATGAACATATTAGTTCCTAGAAATATGACTAAAGCTGCTGGTTTTTACAATTCACTTATGGAATGTGATGAACCATCATTAGTTATTGAAAATTTAAATGGTTACAGATTAAAAGAAAAAGCACCAAATAATTTCGGAGAATTTAAAACACCTATTGGAGTTGTTGAAACTATTAAAGAAGGAACTGATATTACAGTTCTATCATACGGATCTACACTAAAAATAGTTGAAGATGTAGTTATACGACTCAATCAGGTCGATATTGATATTGAAATTATTGATGCCCAATCATTACTACCTTTTGACATTAATAATGATGTTGTAAAAAGTATTCAAAAAACAAACAGACTTATTATTATTGATGAGGATGTTCCAGGAGGCGCAAGCTCCTATTTATTGAATGAAATACTTGAAAATCAAAATGGCTATAAATACTTAGACAGCAAACCTAAGACATTAACTGCAAAAGAACACCGAGCTGCATATGGAACTGATGGCGATTATTTCTCTAAACCAAATGCCGAAGATATTTTTGAAGCTATCTACAATATTATGCGAGAGGCAAACCCTTTAAAATATAAAAAACTGTATTAATAAAATATTGTTACAGTTTTATAAAAACTCAATAAAAGTGCTTGGTCTAAGCACTTTTTTTTTGCACCAATTGTTACCTCTAATATGATAATTGTCATTGGATTGATATTTATCATTGTTTTTACAATAAATAAGCTATATCTTTGAGAATAACAGAATTAGAAGGGTTAATTTACATAAAATATTATAAAAATGGCAAAAGCAAATGGAGCTATCGTTGTAGATACTGAAAAATGTAAAGGATGTGAAGTATGTATTCCTGTATGCCCAGAAGATGTTATCGGAATGACTAAGGAAGTAAATAGAAAAGGTTATCACTATGCTTACATGAAAAATCCTGAAGCTTGTACAGGCTGTACAAATTGTGGAATTGTTTGTCCTGATAGAGTAATCTCAGTCTATAGAGTAAAAGTTTCAGTATAAAAAATTAAAAATATGTCCGAATTAAAATTAATGAAAGGTAATGAAGCCTTGGCAGAAGCTGCTATTAGAGCTGGTGTTGATGCTTATTTTGGTTACCCTATTACACCTCAATCTGAAGTTATAGAATATTTAATGAGCGAACGCCCAGAGGAAAGAACAGGAATGGTTGTGCTTCAGGCCGAAAGTGAAATTGCAGCTATTAATATGGTGTACGGTGCAGCAAGTACTGGAAAAAAAGTTCTGACCTCCTCATCTAGTCCTGGCATTTCTTTAAAATTAGAAGGAATTTCATATTTAGCGGGTGCTGAATTACCTGCAGTTATAGTAAATGTAGTGCGTGGAGGACCTGGTTTAGGTACAATTCAACCTTCACAAGCCGATTATTTACAATCAGTTAAAGGTGGTGGTCATGGCGACTACAAATTATATGTTCTTGCCCCATTTTCTGTTCAAGAAATGGCAGACTTTGTAGAAGATGCATTTGATATTGCATTTAAGTATAGAGCACCTGTATTAATTCTCTCTGACGGATTGATTGGGCAAATGATGGAAAAGGTATACTTAAAAAATCAGCAAGAACGTTTAACGGATAAAGAAGTAATTAAACGACAAGGTAGTTGGGCTACTACAGGCAAAACAAACAGAGAACGTAATATTATTACTTCGTTAGATTTAGATTCTGAAAAAATGGAAGCTAGAGTTCACAAGTTAATGGCTAAGTATAAAAAAATGGAAGAAAATGATCTTCGTTATGAAAAAATAATGTGTGATGATGCAGATTATTTATTTGTAGCATATGGGTCTAGTGCACGCATAGCTCAAAAAGCTGTAGAATTAGGTAGAGAAAAAGGAATTAAAATTGGTTTATTACGTCCTATCACTCTATTTCCTTATCCAAAACAGCAATTATTTGAATTAGCAGACCAAGTTAAAGGTATTTTAAGCGTTGAATTAAACGCAGGACAAATGATTGAAGATGTAAAATTATCCGTTGAGCATAAAGTTCCAGTAGAACATTTTGGAAGAACCGGAGGAATTATTCACACACCTGAAGAAGTATTAGAAGCTTTAGAAAAAAAATTTATTAAAAATGAAAGTATTAGACATCATAAAACCAGAGAATCAAGTATTTTGTAAAACAAAATTATTGACTGATACAACCTTATCATACTGCCCAGGTTGTGGTCATGGTACTGCCCATAGCATTACTATGGAAGTTATAGAAGAAATGGGTATTATTGAAGATACTATTGGAGTCGCCCCAGTAGGATGTTCAGTATTTGCCTATGACTTTATGAATATTGACATAACTCAAGCCGCTCATGGTAGAGCTCCCGCTGTAGCAACAGCTATATCTAGAGTTTGGCCAAATAAATATGTTTTCACCTATCAAGGTGATGGTGATTTAGCAGCTATTGGAACTGCTGAAACTATTCATGCTTGTAACAGAGGAGAAAATATTGTTATCATATTTGTAAATAACGGAATTTATGGAATGACCGGAGGTCAAATGGCTCCTACTACTTTAGAAGGAATGGTATCTTCTACATCACCTTACGGTAGAGACGCTAAAACAATGGGTATGCCAATTAAAATGACAGAATTAGTTTCAAATCTACCTGGTGTATATTATGCTACCCGTCAGGCAGTACATACTCATAAACACGTTAGAAAAGCTAAAAAATCCATTCAAAAAGCTTTTCAAAATACACGATTAAATAAAGGTGTCTCATTTATTGAAATAGTTTCAAACTGTAATTCTGGTTGGAAAATGACGCCGAATGAAGCTAATAAATGGATGGAAGAACATATGTTCCCTTACTTCCCATTAGGCGATATTAAAGTAAATGGAAAATTAAAATAATTAGTTATGACAGAAGAAATTATAATAGCAGGTTTTGGTGGTCAAGGAGTTTTATCTATGGGGAAAATTTTAGCTTATTCTGGAATAATGCACGATCAGGAAGTAAGCTGGATGCCTTCCTATGGTCCTGAAATGCGTGGAGGAACTGCAAATGTGACTGTTATTCTAAGCGATGATAGAATTAGCTCGCCTTACTTAAAAGTATTTGATACTGCCATTATTTTGAATCAACAAAGTATGGATAAATTTGAAAATTCTGTGAAACCTGGGGGGTTATTATTGTATGAACCAAATGGAATTTATCAACATCCTACAAGAACAGATATCAATATTTACCAAATTAAAGCTAATAGATTAGTAACTAATATGGGCAATAAAAAAATATCCAATATGATTGTTTTGGGTGCTTACTTAAAAATTAAACCAATTGTAAAATTAGAGAATGTAATAGATGGTTTAAAAAAATCGCTACCAGAACGCTACCATCATTTAATTCCTTTAAACAAAGAAGCTATTGAAGTTGGAATGACCAACATAAAAAAGTACATAGTGGAAGATAGTATCCTTCAGAATTAAAATTTATTACACCTAATATAAAAATAGGTTAAAAGTGCTATATTCACATCAATAGATTTTATTATGAAAACTATTTTAATTACAGGTGGCACAGGGTTAATAGGGAAGGCTTTACAAGAAAAATTAGCCTCGAAAGGGTATTCTACAACTATTTTAACTAGAAAAAAATCAGAAAACTCATCAACTTTTTACTGGAATATTGATAAAGGAATCATTGAAAAAGAAGCTGTACAAACTGCCGATTTTATTATTCATTTAGCTGGAGCGGGAATTGCAGATAAACGTTGGTCAAAAAAGAGAAAAAAAATATTAATAAATAGCAGAATTGATTCCACCAAACTACTATTTAAAAAGGTTAAAAAACTAAATCCTAAATTAAAAGGTTTTATAGCAACATCAGGGGTAGGATATTATGGCGCAACTACCTCTGAAAAAATATATGTAGAAAATGATTTTGCCGCGAATGATTTTTTAGCCACCATTTGTAAATTATGGGAAAAGGAATCCTTAAAATTTCAGAATAAAAACATTAGAACCGTAATTTTTAGAATGGGAGTAGTGTTTTCAAATAAAGGAGGAGCTTTAAAAAAAATATCAACTCCAATTAAAAAAGGATATGGAGCAATTATTGGTAGTGGTGAGCAATATATGCCTTGGATTCATATAGATGATTTATGCAATATGTTTTTGGAAGCTATTGATAACAAGAAGCTAAAAGGAATTTACAATGCTGTTGCCCCTGAACATACTACAAACAAACAACTTAGCTATAAGATTGCAACAATATTAAAAAAGAAGATTTGGCTACCTCCTATTCCATCCTTTATTTTAAAGATTATACTTGGAAGAATAGCTATGATTCTTTTAAAAGGAAGCCAGGTTTCATCAAAAAAAATAATGGAAACAGGATTTCAATTTAAGTATGTGAAATTAAATAAGGCCCTTAAAAATTTACTTAATTAAATTTTCTACAATTTTACTTGTTGGTAAAATTTCTTTAGTATGCTCTATACTTGGGCCAGCTACCCATACCGTTTTATAAGATGCTTTTGTTGCCGCATTTTTGATGGCATTCATTCCAATAGAAAAACGAATCATTTTCACCCACTTTTTAAGTTTTTTATTTTTATTAAGCACCCCTTCTATCCAAGTTTGTTTCGTTCCTATTCTTTGAACGTAAGGTGTATTAATTACAGTACAAGGCGTCCCAGAAATACGCTCTGTCATAACAATATCTTTAGCCCCATTATCAATACAAGCCTGCTTGTACTCTTGCGTTACATTAGCTTCAATGGAAGCTATAAATGGACTTCCAACTGATACTCCCTCAGCTCCATAGCTTAACATTTTATCAATATCTGCTTTACAACCAACTCCTCCAGCTGATATTACCGGCGTTGTACAATTTTCAACTAATTCTGATATTAATTCCTTAGGTGATGTACCTCCTCTATGTCCACCTGCCTGATTATTAACTGCAATTATTCCGTCTGCCCCAAGACTTTCTACTTTTTGAGCAAACTTTAAATCTACCACATCACAAAAAACCTTAATATCTTTTTTATGTGCTTGTTTAATTGTTTCTTCAGGACTACCTAACGATGTAATAATAAAATCTACACCCTCCTCACAAATTACCTCTAATTGTCCTTTGTATTTTATGTTCGATTTATTTACAATTAAATTAAAACCAAAGGCTCCGCCATCAGTTTTAGCTTCTTTCAATTCTTTTATAGCCTCCCTAAGTTCTTCTAAAGTTCTATAATTTAGGGCAGGAATAGTCCCTGCAATACCGCTTTTCATAGCTTCAATTACCATTGCTGTATTAGAAACAAGAAACATTGGAGCCTGAATAATTGGATATTTAATATTTAATAATTGGGTAAGTTTTGTTGATTTCATAATTATGATTTGGTCAAATATAGTAAATATTATGCATGCATAGCAAAAATTTAGCATAAAAAAAAGCACCTACAAAATGGTAGATGCTTTTTTACTACTTTGAAAATACTCTATTTATCTTCTTTTACTTCTTCAAAATCAACATCTTCAACATTGTCACCATCATTTTTAGGTTGACCATTGTCTTGAGTATCACCCGTTGGAGCACCTTGAGCTTGTGCTTCTTGTTGAGCTTTGTACATTTCTTCGCTTGCTACTTTCCAAGCTTCATTAATCTTTTCCATTGCTGCATCAATTTGTGCAATATCTTTAGATTCGTGTGCTTTTTTCAATTCTGCTAAAGCAGCTTCAATAGGATCTTTTTTATCTGCTGATAATTTATCACCAAACTCTTTTAATTGCTTTTCAGTTTGGAATATCATAGAATCAGCTCCATTTATTTTTTCAGCTATTTCTTTGGCATTTTTATCAGCATCAGCATTTGCTTCTGCATCAGCTTTCATCTTTTGAATTTCCTCATCAGTTAATCCTGAAGAAGCTTCAATTCTAATATCCTGAGTTTTATTTGTTGCTTTATCAGTTGCGGTAACGTGAATAATACCATTTGCATCAATATCAAACGTAACTTCAATTTGAGGAGTTCCTCTTTGAGCAGGTGGAATACCATCTAAATGGAAACGACCAATAGTTTTATTGTCAGCAGCCATTGCACGCTCACCTTGCAATACGTGAATTTCTACTGATGGTTGATTATCAGCCGCTGTTGAAAACACTTGCGACTTTTTAGTTGGAATTGTTGTATTAGCTTCAATCAACTTAGTCATTACATTTCCCATAGTTTCAATACCTAATGAAAGCGGTGTAACATCTAATAACAATACATCTTTCACATCACCAGTTAAAACACCACCTTGAATAGCTGCACCAATAGCAACAACCTCATCAGGATTCACACCTTTTGAAGGTGATTTTCCAAAGAATTTTTGAACAGCTTCTTGAACAGCTGGAATACGTGTTGAACCACCTACTAAAATAATTTCATCAATATCGCCAGTTGATAAACCTGCACTATTCAAGGCAGTTTTACAAGGCTCTATTGTTCTTTTTACTAAATCATCAATTAATTGTTCAAATTTAGCTTTTGACAAACTTCTAACTAAGTGTTTTGGTCCACTTGCAGTTGCTGTAACATAAGGTAAATTAATTTCAGTTGAAGCAGAAGATGACAATTCAATTTTTGCCTTTTCAGCAGCTTCTTTTAAACGTTGTAAAGCCATAGGATCTTGACGTAAGTCCATATTTTCTTCAGCTTTAAATTCGTCTGCTAACCAATCTATAATTTTTTGATCAACATCATCACCTCCTAAATGTGTATCACCATCTGTAGATAATACTTCAAAAACTCCATCACCTAATTCTAAGATAGAAACATCATGTGTTCCTCCTCCAAAGTCAAAAACAACAATTTTTTGATCTTCACCTTTTTTATCCATTCCATATGCCAATGCAGCAGCGGTAGGCTCGTTGATAATACGGCTTACTTTCAATCCAGCAATTTCACCAGCCTCTTTAGTTGCCTGACGCTGAGAATCGTTAAAATAAGCTGGCACCGTTACAACAGCTTCGCTTACTTCATTTCCTAAATAGTCTTCAGCAGTTTTTTTCATTTTTTGAAGAATCATTGCTGAAATTTCTTGCGGAGTATACTTTCTTCCATCAATATCAACACGTGGTGTATTGTTGTCTCCCTTAACCACTTTATAAGGTACACGTTCCGCCTCCATTTGAGATTCAGAATATTTGTTCCCCATAAAACGCTTAATTGAATAAATGGTTTTTAAAGGATTTGTAACCGCTTGCCTTTTTGCTGGATCTCCAACTTTACGCTCTCCACCTTCAATAAATGCAACTATTGACGGTGTTGTTCTTTTACCTTCTGCATTAGGAATTACTACTGGCTCATTCCCTTCCATTACAGAAACACAAGAGTTGGTAGTTCCTAAATCTATTCCTATAATTTTACTCATAATAATATGTTTATTTTTTTGATTTTTAATTTTTTAAACTGACACTTTCAATTAGTCAATGATTATGCCATTAAAAAAATTATGTCAAGATGTCAGAAATTGCATTTTAACTGGAACTAAATGTCATTTATAATCCATTTTTAATAGTATTTATACCTGCTTATCGGCAGTTTGAAGCAATATTCTATATTTACAGCACTTAAAAATTAATAATATGGAATGTATTTCGGTATTTGATATGCTGAAGATTGGTATTGGGCCATCTAGCTCACATACTTTAGGACCATGGCGAGCTGCTGAACGATGGATTAATCATTTAAAAAAAGATACTATTTTTAATATGGTTACCTCAATAACAGTAGATTTATATGGTTCCCTTTCACTTACTGGAAAAGGGCATGCGACAGATTTAGCTGTTATTCTTGGTTTGGCAGGAAAAGACCCTGAAACAATTCCAACAGAATCTATTTCAACAATTATTGAAGCAATTCAAAGTTCCAAAAAATTAGTTTTTGGAAATGAATTAGAAATAAACTTCGACTATGATGAAAATATTACGTTCAACTCAGAATTTTTACCTTTTCATGCAAACGGAATAACTTTTAAGGCTTTTTCGAAAGAAAAAGAAATTTCAAATGACACCTATTACTCTATTGGTGGTGGATTTGTAGTTAAAGAAGAATTGATTCAAACAAAAAAGAATTTGAAATTACAGAAAACTTTTCCATACCCAATTCAAAATGCGAAAGAATTAGAAAACTATTGTTCCAAAACTGGAATGAGTATTTCAGAAATTGTTCTAGAAAACGAAAAATCACTTCGCACTTCAAAAGAGATTGATTTAGAAATAGACCGTATTTGGCATACTATGCTAAATTGCATGTATACTGGCTGTCATACTGAAGGAACTTTACCAGGAGGCTTAAATGTGAGACGAAGAGCTTTTGATCTGCATCAAAAATTAAAAGGTGATTTTGAATATTCGAATTCTACAGAATGGATTTCATCTATAAGAAATACCGAAGTAAAATTTCGTCAAATATTAAAATGGGTGAGTTGTTTTGCGCTAAGTGTTAATGAAGTAAACGCTAGTTTAGGAAGAGTTGTAACAGCTCCAACCAATGGCAGCGCTGGTGTTATTCCTGCAGTTTTAATGTATTATTTAGTTATTGAAAATCACGAGGCTAATTTTAACCATATCAAACAATTTTTATTAGTTGCTGGTGAAATTGGCAGTATCTTTAAAAAAGGAGCTACTATTTCTGCTGCTATGGGAGGTTGTCAGGCTGAAATTGGAGTTTCAAGTGCTATGGCTGCAGGCGCTTTAACCGAATTATTGGGCGGAACTCCCGAACAGATTTTAATTGCAAGTGAAATTGCTATGGAGCATCATTTAGGTTTAACTTGTGACCCTATTGGAGGTTTAGTACAAATTCCATGTATTGAACGAAATGCAATGGGAGCTATCAAAGCTATTAATGCGGCTGAATTAGCTTTAGATTCAGATTCGAAAAATGCAAAAGTTCCATTAGACAAAGTGATTTCAAGTTTATGGGAAACAGCCAAAGATATGAATTCTAAATACAAAGAAACTTCGGAAGGAGGGTTAGCTATAAGTGTAAATATGTCAGATTGTTAAATTTATATATTGAAGGGGATTAAAAATATTACTTCACTTTTTCCATAAAAAAGTAAGTGTAGTTACCTTGTAAAAACGAGTTCATTTTCTAAAGATAAATTTGCATCATAAGCGTAACCCTCACAATTAAACCCTTTTAAATCTTCTGCATTTTCAATATTATTATCTACAATATAACGCACCATTAAACCTCTTGCTTTTTTAGCAAAAAAACTAATCACCTTTAGTTGCCCATTTTTGTAATCTTTAAAAACTGGAGTAATTACCAGAACTTTTAACAATTTTGGTTTTATTGCTTTGAAATACTCGTTACTTGCTAAATTCACAAAAACTTCACCTTCATTTAATTCTTCATTCAAAGCATTTACTATTTTAGTATCCCAATACTGATATAAGTTCTCTTTACTTCCAATTTTCAATTTAGTTCCCATTTCCAAACGGTATGGTTGCATTAAATCTAATGGTTTTAACATTCCGTATTGACCAGAAAGAATTCGCAATTTATTTTGAAGTTGACTTATTTTTTTTGAAGAAAGTGTGTCTGAATCAATTCCAACATAAACATCACCCTTAAAAGCAAAAACTGCTTGCTTCGCATTTTTTAATGAAAAAGGTAATTGCCATTCTTGATTTCGTTGCCAGTTCAACTCTCCTAATTTATCAGAAATATGCATTAATTCTGAAAGTTTTTTTGGAGATTTCTTTTTTAAAACAATGCTTAATTTTTCGGCTTCCTTTAAAAATATTCCTTCTGAATACTCCGTTGTTGGAGCTTTAGTTTCAAAATCTAATGACTTGGCTGGTGATATTACTATTTTCATATAAATAAGTTTTTATAAAAATAATATAAATAAGTTATATCTAAAGTTGCAGTAATATTAAAAAAAAATCTTCGTAGTTTCTAAAAAAATTAAACTGACTTTTTCTTTCCCAGTTTTCTAGATTTATAACTTTCATTTTACTCTTTCTGATTAACTGTATAAGTTCTCCATTTTTCTATACAATTTTGAATATCTTCAGGTATATCACACTCAAATTGCATAAATTTTCCTGTGGTTGGATGCTCAAAACCTAAAGTTTTTGCGTGTAATGCCTGCCTAGGCAGCACTTTAAAACAATTATCTACAAATTGTTTGTATTTGGTAAATGTTGTTCCTTTTAAAATAGCATTACCTCCATAGCGTTCATCGTTAAATAAGGTATGCCCTATATGTTTAAAATGTGCTCTAATTTGATGAGTTCTCCCAGTTTCTAATTTACATTGTACCAAGGTTACATAATTAAAGCGCTCAATTACTTTAAAATGTGTTACTGCATGTTTTCCAAAATCACTATTAGGAAAAACACTCATTTGCAATCTGTTTTTTAAGCTTCTTCCAATATTACCTTCAATAGTTCCTTGATCTTGATCGATATTTCCCCAAACAAGCGCATAATACAAACGCTCTGTAGTTCTATCAAAAAATTGTTTGGATAAATGTGCCATCGCATATTCAGTTTTAGCAACTACTAATAAACCACTGGTATCTTTATCAATTCTATGCACCAACCCTGGTCGCTCATTAGAATTAGTTGGTAAATTTTCAATATGGTAAATTAGTCCATTTACCAAAGTTCCGCTATAATTTCCGTGACCCGGGTGAACTACAATTCCTGCAGGCTTATTTACTACAATTACTTGGTCATCTTCAAACAAAATGTCCAATGGAATATCTTCAGCAACCAATAAATTTTCATGTGGTGGATGAGCTAAAACAACCTTAACTACATCGTATGGTTTTACCCTATAATTCGGTTTTACCGCTACATCATTTACCAAAACATTCCCTGCCTTAGCAGCTTGTTGTATTTTATTTCTTGTGGCATTTTCAATAAAATTCATTAAAAATTTATCAACTCTTAAAGGTTCCTGACCTTCGTGTGCCACATAATTAAAATGCTCGTAAAACTCTTCTTTCTCTATTTCTTCAATACTCATTAACTCCCTACTTCTATAGTTTTTCAATATAACGTCTAGTTCCGTTACCATCTCCTAACTTTAAGATAATAGACGAATTTTTAGGGATTTTATCCCCTGTTTTCAAATTTTTCCCTTTGAATTTTAAACCACGTACAACATTTTTTGCTATATCACTCACATAAATTTCATTTGAACTAATTCTAAATCCAATAGCTTTTAATTGAGATATAGCTTGTCGCTTTGTTTTCCCTAATAGGTTAGGAATAATTACATCTTTATATCCTGATGGGTTCAAAGTCAGATAAATTTTTCTGTTTTCTTTTACAAAATCCCCTGGATCTGGACTTTGTTCAATAACCGATTTTTTTGGAAATTTAGAGTTATAGCTAGTTGAGTCTAAAACCACATACTTCAAATCTAATTCTTCTAATGTTATTTGAACTTTATCTAAACTCATTTTTCCTAGATTTGGCACTTCTATTTTTTGGTCATGGTTTGTTGAAATATCTAACCATTTCATGGTTGCTAAAACAAATACAACCAATCCAACAAAAGCAATTAACAATTGCTTAAAAAAGGATTTTGATTTTATAAATTGAAAAAGACTCATTTTATATATTTTATATGGGTGCAAAGATACTTTATAATAATCAACTATCAAATTACTTATTTATTGTCAGATTATTTAATTATTAAATTCAAAACTTAAACATTCACAACCTTCCTAATTTTAACTTTAAATATGTAAGTTTGTAATTACAGTTATAACCTACAACAAAGAATGAAAAAAAATATTGCCATAATAATGGGTGGTTACTCCTCTGAAATTGAAATTTCATTGAAGAGTGGCAATGTAGTATACCACTATATAAACAAAAATAAATATAATACTTATCGAGTTCATATTTTAAAAAATAAATGGGTAGTTTTAGACGAAAACAATGCAGAGTACCATATTAACAAACAAGATTTTTCAACTGAAATTAATGGCATAAATATAACTTTCGATTGTATTTTCAATGCAATTCACGGTTGCCCAGGTGAAGATGGAACTATTTTAGCCTATTTTGATTTAATTGGTTTGAAACATACTTCAGCTCCATTTTATCAAATGGCTTTAACTTTTAATAAACGTGATTGTTTAAGTGTTGTTAAACAATATGGCATTAAAACAGCTACTTCGTACTTTTTGAATGAAGGGGACTCTATTAATTGTGAAAAAATTATTGATGAAGTTGGACTTCCGTGCTTTGTAAAACCTAATAATGCTGGCTCAAGTTTTGGAATTTCAAAAGTAAAAACAAAAGATGAAATTAAACCAGCCATTGAAAAAGCTTTTAAAGAAGATTCAGAAATATTAATTGAAGAATTTTTAGATGGTCGTGAAATTACCATAGGTGTTATTGAATACGAGGGTAAAATTAAGGTTTTACCAATGACTGAAATTGTAACTGATAATGACTTTTTTGATTACGAAGCAAAATATTTGGGTAAATCAGAAGAAATTACACCTGCCAAAATTTCTGAAGATATTCATGAAAAATTAGAAGCTGTAGCTAAAAAAGCATACAAAGTATTAAACATGAGTGGTTTTTCTAGAACGGAATACATTGTAGTAAATAATGAACCTCACTTTTTAGAAATGAATACTGTACCTGGTTTAACAGCCAAAAGTATTATTCCACAACAAGCTGCTGCAGCAAATATAAGTTTACAAGAACTTTTTCATAACGCCATTGAAATGGCTTTAACAAAATAATTATGCGAAGAGCAATTTTCCCAGGGTCTTTTGACCCAATTACTTTAGGTCACGTTGATATAATTAACAGAGCTTTACCTCTTTTTGATGAAATTATTATTGCTATTGGTATAAATACCGACAAAAACTATATGTTTACATTGGAGGACCGTAAAAAATTTATTGAGAATAATTACAAAAATGAACCAAAAATTAAGGTTACTACCTACTCTGGATTAACTACAGATTATTGTAAACAAATAAATGCCGATTTTATTTTAAGAGGATTGCGTAATCCTGCTGATTTTGAATTTGAAAAAGCCATTGCACAAACCAATAGAAAACTAACTCAAATAGAAACCGTTTTCTTGCTAACTTCAGCAAACTCTAGTTTTATAAGCTCAAGTATTGTTAGAGATGTTTACCGAAACGGTGGCAATATTTCCGGTTTAGTCCCTGATAGTGTAATCCAAAAATAAATAGGTAACTAATTTTTATGAAAGTTTGCATTGCCGAAAAACCTAGTGTGGCTCGTGAAATTGCCTCTGTTTTAGGAGCTATTACAAAACGCGATGGCTATTTTGAAGGTAATGGTTATTGTGTAACCTACACTTTCGGACATTTGTGCACTCTGTTTGAACCAAACGATTACAAACCCCATTGGAAAAGTTGGGATTTGAATAATTTACCCATGCTTCCTGAGAAATTTAGAACAAAAGTTGTTTCAAATGACGGAATAAAAAAGCAATTTGACATTGTAAAAAGTTTATTTGATAAAGCAACTGTTATTATAAATTGTGGTGATGCAGGGCAAGAAGGTGAATTAATACAGCGCTGGGTTATAAACCAAGCTCAATATAAAGGAGAAGTTAAACGTTTATGGATTTCTTCCCTAACTACAGAAGCTATTAAAGAGGGTTTTCAAAATTTAAAACCTTCTGAAAATTACGATAATTTATTTTACGCAGGATTTTCCAGAGCCATTGGTGATTGGCTTTTAGGAATGAATGCTACCAGATTATATACCGTAAAACACGGTGGCTACAAGCAAGTATTATCAATTGGAAGAGTGCAAACTCCTACCTTGGCAATGCTGGTAAATAGATTTAAGGAAATTGAAAACTTTACACCTCAACCTTATTGGGAATTACAAACACTGTATAGAAACACTCTTTTTAATTGTGAAGAAGGTCGATTTTTAAAAAAACAGGAAGGCGAGAAGTTTGCCAACAAAGTAAAAGAAAGTGATTTTGAAATTATTTCTGTAACTAAAAAAGCAGGCAAAGAATATGCTCCAAAATTATTTGATTTAACAGGGTTGCAAGTGTATTGCAATAATAAATTTGGCTTTTCAGCAGATGAAACTTTGAAAATTGTTCAAAAATTATACGAACAAAAAGTAGTGACATACCCAAGAGTTGATACAACATTTTTACCTAATGATATTTATCCTAAAGTTGCTGGTATTTTAAAAAACTTAACAAATTACAGTTCTTTAACAAAGTCCTTATTAGGGGGGGAAATAAAAAAATCTGCTAAAGTTTTTAATGATAAGAAAGTAACCGACCATCATGCCATAATCCCAACCGGCGTTCAAATTAAATTACAATACAATCAGCAACAAGTTTATGATATTATTACCAAACGTTTTATAGCCGTTTTTTATGATGAATGTAAAGTAGCAAATACAGCAGTAGTTGGTAAAACAAGTGATGTAACATTTAAAACTACTGGAAAAGAAATTGTTGAGAAAGGTTGGCGTGTAGTTTTTGAATCTTCTAATGAAGGGGAAAAAAATGCTGAAATTTTACCCGATTTTTCAAAAGGAGAAAAAGGATCTCATATTCCTTCATTCATAGAAAAACAAACCAAACCGCCTAATAATTTTACGGAAGCCACCTTATTAAGAGCTATGGAAACTGCCGGAAAACAAGTTGATGATGATGAAATGAGAGAATTAATGAAAGAAAATGGCATTGGTCGTCCATCCACACGTGCAAATATTATTGAAACTTTGTTCAAAAGAAAATATATAAGTAGAAAAAAGAAATTGTTATTACCAACTGAGATAGGTATTCAGTTAATAAATACTATTCAAAATCAATTGTTAAAATCGGCCGAATTAACAGGTCGCTGGGAAAAGAAATTGAAAGAAATAGAACAAGGAAAATTCAACGCAGGAACTTTCATTAAAAATATGAAAAAAATGGTGGACAATTTGGTTTACGAGGTGCGTTCAGAAAAAACAAGAGCTAATATTTCTTATACTTCTAATTCCAACAAACAAATTTCTCCTTCTAAAGTAAAAACAAAAAAAGAAATTACTGAACAGAAATGTCCAAAATGTAACAACGGAAGGCTTTTAAAAGGAAAATCGGCTTATGGCTGTAGCAACTTTAAAAACGGTTGCAGCTTCAAATTACCTTTTGTTTTTTATGATAAAAAAATATCTGTAAATCAATTTATTAGGTTACTTCAAAAAGGATGTACCGTAAATTTAAAAGGATTTACAAGTAACAACAAAAAAATGGATGGTTTAATTCGATTTGATGATGATTTTAATTTAGTTTTAGAAGAAAAAAAATCAAATATTCCTGATGAAATTAAATGTCCAAAATGTAAAAAAGGAGCAATTTTAAAAGGAAAAACAGCATACGGTTGCAGCTACTATAAAAATGGTTGTGACTTTATATTCTCATTTGACGAAATTCGAAAAAAAGCTGGTAAAAAATCAATTACAAAAGAGCTAGTCTATAAAATTTTAAATGGAAAAGCATAAACATTTTATCATTTTTAAACCTGATGGCTATTTAAGTCAGTTTGTAAACAACCAAACAAAACGAACTAAAAAAAAGCTACTAGGTGAATTATTTCAATTTCCAACAAACACTATGGCTATTGGCAGATTAGACGAACCTTCAGAAGGATTACTTTTATTAACTACCAATGGTAAAACAAGTGAATTTATAAGAAGTAATAAAGTTGAAAAAGAATATTATGCACAAGTTGATGGCATTATTAGCGATGAAGCTGTTAAACAATTAAAAACTGGTGTGGAAATTAATGTTGAAGGTTCAACCTATACAACAAAACTTTGTAATGCATTTAAATTAAATAACTTTCCTATCCTCCCCCTTAGAAGAAAAAAAATTAGAGACGAACGCCACGGCCCCACCAGCTGGGTATCCATAACATTAACCGAAGGAAAATTTAGGCAAGTACGTAAAATGACCGCCGCCGTTGGTTTTCCTACCCTTCGTTTAGTAAGAGTACGAATTGGAGCTATTAAAATAACTGATATGCTTCCCGGAGATGTTATTTGCGTTGAACACCTGAACGTATGATAATCTAAATTAATTATAATTAATATTATTTTTAAAAATATTCTTAACTTGTGATTTACTAACTACTGAAAATATTTTTATGATTACGCTTCAAATAAACGGAGAAAAACACTCTATAAATGTAGACCCTGAAATGCCATTACTTTGGGCTATTCGAGATATTATTGGGCTTACAGGAACCAAATATGGTTGTGGAAAAGGATTGTGCGGAACGTGTAAAGTTTTAATAGATGAATCACCCGTTCAATCGTGCCAAATACCAACTTCATTTGGAGTAGGAAAAGAAATATTAACCATTGAGGGTAATTCAGAAAATTTACAATTACTACAAGAATCGTGGATTGAATTAAATGTTCCGCAATGTGGTTATTGTCAACCTGGACAATTAATTGCAGCAACAGCTTTGTTGGATAAAAATGAAAACCCTTCAGATGAAGATATTGACAAAGCTATGATTGGAAATATTTGTAGATGTGGTACATACCAGCGCATTAAAAAAGCAATAAATAGAACTGTTCAACTAAAAAACAAAACTAATTATGAGGACTATAAAAAATATAAGTCGTAGAGGTTTTGTCAAAAGTATTGGGTTAGCTTCCGGTGGATTAATTTTAGCTTGCAATACGTCACTTTTTTCAGAAAAAGAAAAAGCACCTGAAAATTTGATAGATTTCAGACCTAATTTATTTGTACAGTTGAATTCTGACGGAAGTTTAATTTTAATAGCTTCTCGTTCAGAAATGGGTAATGGGGTTAGAACTTCACTTCCTTCGGTAATTGCAGATGAAATGGAAGCTAATTGGGAACTAGTTTCAGTAAAACAAGCTACAGGTGATAAAAAATATGGAGACCAAAATACCGATGGCTCAAGAAGTATTCGGTATTTATACGAAACTATGAGAAAAATGGGAGCTACAGCAAAGGCTATGCTAATTAAAGCTGCTGCTCAAAAATGGGAAGTTCCAGAAAATGAATGCATCGCTGAAAATCATTTTATAGTTCATACTTTAGGAAAAAAAATAGGATTTGGAGATTTAGTTGAAATTGCTAAAACATTGGAAATCCCCTCAAAAGTAACATTAAAAAACCCCAAAGATTTTAAATATATTGGGGGAAATTTAAAAAGTATTGATGTTGAAGAGTACGTAAACGGAAGTGCCATTTTTGGCCTTGATAAACGATTGCCTAATATGAAATTTGCAGCTATTGCTCGTTGCCCAGTCGCATTTGGAAAAGTCAGCTCATTTGATAAAACCGATACTTTAAAAATTTCAGGGGTAATTGATGTTGTTGAAATTCCTCGTATTGAAAGACCTTTTGGTGCGCTTGGCGGTATCGCAGTTATTGCCAATACTACCTGGGCTGCATTTAAAGGAAAGGAAGCATTAAAAATTAAATGGGATTTAGGTGACAATAAAGTTTATAGTTCAGATAAGTATATGCACAAGATAACCCAAAATGTACATAAACAAGGCAAAGTTTCAAAAGATACTGGGAATGTTAATAGGGCATTTAGAAAGGCAAGTAAAATTGTCGAATCCACTTTTCAATTACCCCATTTATCGCACGCACCAATGGAAACTCCAAATGCTGTTGCTTGGGTACAAGGTGATACTTGTGAAATTTGGGCGCCAACCCAAGAACCACAAGCTACTAGAACAGAAGTAACTGAGTTTTTACAAACCGAAAAAGAAAAAGTGATTGTGAATGTTACTTTTTTAGGCGGTGGTTTTGGAAGAAAATCTAAACCCGATTATGTTGTTGAAGCCACCATACTATCGAAAGTTATGGGAGATATTCCAATTCAAGTGGTTTGGACTAGGGAAGATGATATTAAGCACGGTTATTATCATACCGTTAGTGCACAATACATGAAAGCCTCATTAGACAATAACGGGAATGTTTCGGGTTGGCTTCACAGGTTTGCATTGCCATCAATTACTTCAACCTTTAGTCCTGGTGTAGATTACGCGGCAGGATTTGAAATAGGAAGTGCTTCAAACGTTCCTTTTGAAATTGAAAATATGAAAGTTGAAGTTGGTCAAGCACCGGCACATGTACGAATTGGTTGGTTACGATCTGTTATTAATATTCCACATGGTTTTTCAATAAATATTTTTGCAGATGAATTGGCTCATGCCGCTAACAAAGACCCTTTAGATTTTAGATTAGATTTAATCGGGAAGGATCGTATTGAAGATACAGGAAATCCGATAAAATATGATACTTCCCGTCTTAAAAATGTATTAAAAATTGCTGCAAAAAATGCTGACTGGGGTGAAAAATTACCACAAGGTCACGCACAAGGTTTAGCTGTTCATTATAGTTTCTATTCTTATGTTGCCTCAATTGTAGAAGTTTCTATAATTGATGGGAAATTGAAAGTACACAATGTACATACAGTTATTGATTGTGGAACCGTTGTAAACAAAAATACCGTTCGTTCTCAAATGGAAGGTTCCGCTGTATTTGGAATATCACTTGCCTTTTACGGAAAAATAACGGTCAAAGATGGCGCTATTGAACAAAGTAATTTTCACGATTATAAAATGGTTAGAATGCCTGAAGCCCCAAAAATTCATGTTGAAATAGTAGAAAGTGATGAAAATCCAACAGGAGTAGGTGAACCAGGCGTTCCTGTAATTGCTCCAGCCCTAGTAAATGCCATTTTTAAAGCAACTGGAAAACGTTACTATAATTTACCTTTATCTGACTATGGTCTCGTATAAATTACTATGAATAACTGGATTGATTTGCTTTTTGATTTTAAAGAAAAAAAACAACCTATTGCGTTAGTAACCATCACTAAGGTTTTAGGTTCAGCACCTTGTAAAATTGGTTCAAAAATGATTGTAACCAATAAAAAAGAAATCTATGGAACTATTGGGGGTGGAAAATTAGAATTTAAGGTAATTGATGAAGCAATAAAGGCTATTTCCAATAACCAAATTAAAGACTATTGCTATACTTTAGGACCTGAATTTGAGCAATGCTGTGGAGGAAAAGTTGAACTTATTATTGAACCTATGAATCAAACTCCTGAATTATACCTTTTTGGTGCCGGACATATTGGCATTGAACTATGTAAATTACTAATTGACACTCCTTTCCAAACAACATTGCTTGATATTCGGGAAAACTGGAAAGAAAATATAGAAATTAGTAAACAAATTAAATTTTCAAATATTGATTTTGATTTATATAAACAAACTATTCATTGGGGTGAAAATTGTTATATTATCATAATGACTCATGACCATAAATTAGATTTTGAAATTACTGCCTTGGCTTTAAGTGAAAAAACCAAATATATTGGTTTAATTGGAAGTAAAACAAAAATAAATAAATTCAATAATATGCTTCGAAATGAATTGAATTTTAAAAATGGTATTCATCCGGTTCATTGCCCGATCGGCTTAGATATTGGAGGTCATTCTCCCAAAGAAATAGCCATTAGTATAGCAGCTGAACTGTTAAAAGTACATTATGGTAAATAAATCGGTTTTTGTGTTACTAGCAGGTGGAAAATCGGAACGAATGGGTGCTGACAAAGGTTTACTTAAATACAAACAAACTTTTTGGATTTTAGAACAATTAAATCGAATTTCAAAATCAAATATTTCAACTGTTTATATTGGTTTAGGACATCATTTTCAACAATATTTTAAAGCTATTCCATGGTTTGAAAAAGCGCAAAACAAGTGTATTGAATATCACAATTTAAAAATTAGGGTAATTGTGAATTATTTTCCTGAAAAAGGTCCTTTTTCAACACTTCAAGCAGTTTTAGAAAATATTTCAACCAAAAATGATGTAATCATTAATCATATTGATATTCCGATTTTAAATACTGAAGAATTGAATAAAATTATTTCAGAAGAAAACATCATTGTTCTTCCAAATTACAAAGAAAAAAATGGTCATCCAATTAAACTTAGTTATAATTTTTGGAAACCGCTTTGTTTATTAGACATAAACGATAAAAACACCAGACTTGATTATCAAATAAAAAAAGAAAACCAAGTCAATACTTCAATAATTGAAGTATTTGACAAGGTTGTAACTTTAAATATTAACACCAAAAAAGATTGGTTAAATTTTTTGGAAAATTATTAGTTTTCAAATAATCCTTTTGGAAATTTCTCGGGATTGGCAGCTAAATGATAACGTGGATCATCAATATCTTCAATAATAACTCCTCTAAATTTCGGATTACTTTTATAAAGCAATAACTTACACTCTTCACTTAAATGTTTTAAATGTATTTCTTTATCTGCTGCTTCGTATTTTTCAACCAAACTTAAAATTGCTTCTAAAGCAGAGTGATCACTAATTCGAGATTCAATAAAGTCAATTTCCACTGAATCAGGGTCATTTTTTACATCAAATTTTTCATTAAAAGCTGTAATAGAACCAAAAAATAATGGTCCCCAAATTTCATAAATTTTTGTTCCATCTTTTTTCATTCTTTTTCGAGCTCTAATTCTAGTAGCGTTTTCCCAAGAAAATACCAAAGCACTTACAATAACACCCGCAATAACTGCAATTGCCAAATCAAAAATAACTGTTAATGAAGAAACCAAAATCAATACAAATAAATCGGTTTTTGGAATTTTATTAATAATTCTGAAACTACTCCAAGCAAAGGTTCCAATAACAACCATAAACATAACTCCAACCAACGCAGCAATAGGAACTTGTTCAATATAAGATGAGCCAAATAGAATAAACATAAGTAACATAACTGCAGCTACAACACCCGATAGCCTACCTCTACCTCCTCCTTTTATATTAATAATTGATTGACCAATCATGGCGCAACCACCCATTCCACCAAACAAACCTGTAATTATATTAGCACTCCCTTGAGCCATACATTCTCTGTTTCCATTTCCACGACTTTCAGTTAAATCATCAATTAAATTTAACGTCATTAACGATTCTATTAAACCAATAGCAGCAAGAATTAGTGCATACGGTAAAATAAATGTTATAGATTCAAGTGTAAAAGGAACTTTTGAAAAAGTTTCTAGATTTAAAGTTGGGAAACCTCCTTTTAAACCTTCTCCTCCACCGTCTCGGATAAATGAACCAACAGTTGCAACATCAAATTTTGCAAATATTGCAATGGCGCTAACTACTAAAATTGCTATTAATGCTTCTGGTAATTTACTCGCCTTTTTAATTTTTGGCAACCCCCACATAATGAACATGGTTAAAGCTACCAAACCAATCATTAAATACAGTTGGTTTTCTTGCAACCAAACTTTTTCACCTCCAATATTGGTTTTAAACATTCCTAATTGCGATAGAAATATAACAATTGCTAAACCGTTAACAAACCCCATCATTACTGGATGTGGAATTAAACGCACAAATTTACCTAACTTTAATACTCCAGCTAAAAACTGAATAATTCCCATCAAAATAACGGTTGCAAAAAGATAATACAACCCTAAATTTTCACCCGGTTGCCCCATTGCATTTCCTTCAGAAACTAGTGAAACCATTACAACGGCAAGCGCTCCTGTTGCTCCGGAAATCATACCTGGTCTTCCTCCAAATATTGAAGTTATGAGTCCAACCATAAATGCAGCATACAATCCTACTAATGGATCAACACCAGCAACAAAAGCAAAGGCAACAGCTTCAGGAACCAAAGCCAACGCTACGGTAATACCTGAAAAAAAATCGTTTCTAATATTTGATACTCTCTTTTTAATAAATTCAGTCATAGTAAGTTAATTTCAAAAAGCGGCAAATATAAGTCTTTTTCATAGTTGTTTGAAATTAATTAGCAAGTGTTAACGAAATCGTTAATAGTAGTTAAAATTAAAAATTGATTAAAACAGTAACTTAATATTTTCATAGGTATTTTTTAATGCTGCGTTTACTTCCATTTCATTTTTAAACTCCACTCTTTCTATACCTTCTTTTAATTGTGGAGTTAATTTCCCTTTGTAATTACTTTTCATTAAAAACCAATAAGTAATTTTCAAAATTGTTTTATTTTTTCTTTTGAAAATATGATAGGTAGTTGGTAAACTTTTATCAATTGTTAAATTTTCAATACCACATTCTTCAATAACTTCACGCACAGCGCAATCATTAATAGTTTCTCCTTTTTCTAATTTCCCTTTAGGTAAATCCCATTTTTTAAATCTATAAATAAAAAGAACTTCATTTTTAGAATTTAAAACTTTTCCACCACCTGCTTTTTGAACTTTGAACAGTTTTTGAAATTGGGCCCAACAATTTTCCAAGTCACTACATACCAAACAAATACCATTTAAATTGTTATTGAATAACTCATCGACCAAATCTAAAATTTGATCTTTTATAAAAATTTGTTTTTTGAATTTTGTTGAAAAATTCTCATTATCAATTAAAATAATAGGATTCTCATTTACAAAAACTTTATACATTTGCATTATGATTTTAAACAAAAACGTTGCTACAACAACAGCTGAGCTTTTATTACAAATAAAAGCAATTAAATTACAACCAAACAAACCTTTTAATTGGGCTTCGGGCTGGAAATCGCCTATCTACTGTGATAACAGAACAACTCTTTCGTTTCCAAAAATACGAAATTATTTAAGAGAAAATCTTGCCAAAATTATTGAAGAAGAATACGGCAAACCAGATGTTATTGCTGGAGTTGCAACAGGCGCCATTGCTATTGGTGTGTTAGTTGCTCAATATTTAAATGTACCATTTATTTATGTAAGACCTGAACCAAAAAAACACGGGCGAAAAAATCAAGTTGAAGGGTTACTTGAAAAAAATAAAAAAGTGGTAGTTGTTGAAGATTTAATTAGCACTGGTAAAAGTAGTTTAAATGCTGTAAAAGCATTGAAAGAAGAAGGTGCTATAGTAAAAGGAATGGTTGCTATTTTTTCGTATGGGTTTGAGTTAGCTGAAGAAAATTTTAAAGACGCTAAAGTTAATTTAACCACTCTAAGTGATTACAATCACTTATTGGAATTAGCGTTAGACAATAACTATATTTCTGAAAACGAAGTGGAAACTTTAAAAAACTGGCGTACAAATCCAAGTACGTGGAATCAATAAATTAGAACAAATCATGATGAATCTTGAAAGCAGAAAAACGGTTATTAATAAATCTCAAAAAGAGTTTTTTGAATTTTTAACCAATCTTGATAATTTTAAGCAATTAATGCCTGAAAATACCGAAAAATTTGAAGTTAATGGTGATTCTTTTTTATTTAGTTTAAAAGGTATGCCTGAAATTAGGTTAGTCCTAAAAGAAAAACAAGAATACAATAAAATCACACTTGGAGCAGCAAGTAGTAAATTAAACTTTACACTAACAGCTGCTATAAACGAATTGACAACAACCTCTTGTGAAAGTCAGTTAACATTTGAAGGAGATTTTAATCCAATGATGGCAATGATGGTAAAAAAACCTCTTCAAAATTTTATAGATACTTTATCAGTAAACACTGAAAACCTATAAAAATTTTTAATCTATACTAACTTCCTACAAATTTAATTTCTTTTAGATTAAATTTTTGGGAAGTTTTATTTTCAAATGTTACAACCAAACGTCCATCTTCACTTACGCCTGTAATTTTACCCAAAAATTGTATTCCTTTTGCATCTTCAAACATTGCTGGCTCATTATATTTATATAAATTTTTAAAATACAATTTGCTTAATTTATTATATTTTTGACAATTCACATATTCTAAAAACAATGTCAAGGATTTTATCAAATCAATTAATAATTCATCGGTTTTAAACTCCGTACCAGATAATAATTTTAGAGAACTAACTTTACCAATATTTGTTGAAAATATTTGCTGGTTTACATTTAAACCAATACCAATTATTGATTGACTTACAAAGGATTTTTTTAAAACACTTTCAATTAAAATACCCGAGATTTTATACCCATCTGCCAAAATGTCGTTAGGCCATTTAATAAGTAATGAATTTTTAACATTTTTTTTTAAAACATCAATCACAGCTAATGCAACTGCCATACTTACATAAAACTGCTTCTCAACTTTTAAGTTGTCAAACTTAGATAATAAACTGAATGTTAGGTTTTTATTACTTTCAGAAACCCAACTGGCTCCCATTTGTCCTCTACCAGCAGTTTGATGTCTGGCAACAACAACTGTATAATTTTCAAGCTTCATTTCTTTTGCCAATTTTTTTAAGTATAAATTGGTAGAATCAATGGCATTAAGTTTGATTATATTCATTAAAAATATTAAAATTTCAACAAAGTTACTTAAAACAATATTTATTATAAAAAAATAATAACTTTGTATTACACTAAAAAATATTTAATGATAAAGAAAAATGTAAGTGCTGACGAGTTAATTACAGCTATAATTAAAGCAATTGATGAGGTAAAAGGAGAAGATATTCAAATTTTAGATTTAAGAGAAATTGAAAACACTGTTTGCGATTATTTTGTTATTTGTAACGGTACTTCAAATACACATGTAAATGCCATTTCAGGTATTGTACAAAAACAAGTAAGTAAATTAACAAAGGAAAAACCATGGCATATTGAAGGTGAAAATAATGCAGAATGGATACTTTTAGATTATGTTAATGTTGTGGTTCACGTATTTCAAAAGCAAATTCGTGAATTTTATGACATTGAAAGCTTATGGGGAGATGCGAAAATTACAACCATTGCAACTTCAAACTAATAAATTAAATTTAAAAATTAAGAAACGCCTAACATGAGTCAGGATAAAAAAAATATACCAAATAAAAATTTGAAAACTCCAAAGTTTAATTTTTATTGGATTTACGGAATATTATTAGCATTATTTATTGGTTATCAGTTTTTTAACAGTGGAAGTATGTCTTCTAGAAACTTAAGCCAAAATGAATTCAAAAACATCTTAATTGAAAATGATATTGAGAAAATTATTATTGTTAATAAGGATATAGCTGATATTTATATAAAAAATGAAGCTTCTGAAAAAGAACAACATAGAAAAAATAAAGGCTCACTTTATACTGCAAATACACCAATGTATTTCTATGATTTTGGTGATTTACAAAACTTTGAAAAAGAGCTTGAAGAAAATAAAACTACTTATGAACTTGATTTTGATACTGCAAATGTTGAAAAAACAAATTTCCTTGAACAAATATTCGTTTACTTGCCATTTATATTTTTAATTGGATTATGGATATATTTTATGAGACGCATGTCTGGCGGAGGATCAGGTGGCGGAGGACAAATATTTAGCATTGGAAAATCAAAAGCTAAACTATTTGATCAAGATCAAAAAGTAAAAACCTCATTTAAAGATGTAGCCGGATTAGAAGGTGCTAAAGAGGAAGTTCAAGAAATTGTTGACTTTTTAAAAAGTCCTGAAAAATATACTTCGTTAGGCGGAAAAATTCCAAAAGGCGCCCTATTAGTTGGTCCTCCAGGAACAGGAAAAACTTTACTTGCAAAAGCTGTAGCAGGTGAAGCTAATGTACCTTTTTTCTCATTATCAGGATCAGATTTTGTTGAAATGTTTGTTGGTGTTGGTGCATCACGAGTACGTGATTTATTTAAACAGGCTCAGCAAAAGGCTCCTGCAATTATATTTATTGATGAAATAGATGCTGTAGGTAGGTCAAGGGGGAAAAGCAATATGACAGGTGGAAATGATGAACGTGAAAATACCTTAAACCAACTTTTAACAGAAATGGATGGTTTTGGAACTGACACTAACGTAATAGTTATTGCAGCAACAAACCGTGCTGATGTATTGGATAAAGCATTATTACGTGCCGGGCGTTTTGACCGACAAATATATGTTGATTTGCCTGATTTGAAAGAACGTGCAGAAATTTTTAAAGTTCATTTAAAACCTTTAAAATTACATAAAGATGTTGATGTAGAGTTTTTATCACAGCAAACTCCTGGTTTTTCGGGTGCTGATATTGCAAATTTATGTAACGAAGCAGCTTTGATTGCTGCAAGAAATAGTAAAAAATCGGTTCATCACCAAGATTTTTTAGATGCAGTAGATAGAATTGTTGGAGGTCTTGAAAAGAAAAACAAACTAATTTCACCTAAAGAAAAGAAAACTATAGCTTACCATGAAGCAGGACATGCAACAGCAAGTTGGATGTTAGAACATGCCGCACCATTGGTGAAAGTTACTATAGTTCCAAGAGGGCAATCATTGGGCGCTGCCTGGTATTTACCAGAAGAACGTCAAATTGTTCAGGCAGAGCAAATGCTTGATGAAATGTGCGCAACCTTAGCTGGTAGAGCTGCTGAAAAACTAATTTTTAATAAAATTTCAACTGGTGCTTTAAATGATTTGGAAAAAGTAATGCGCCAGGCCAGAGCAATTGTAACTGTTTATGGTTTGAATGATAAAATTGGAAACTTAACATATTATGATTCTTCTAGTCAGCAAGATTATAATTTCACTAAACCGTACAGTGAAGAAACAGCTCAAATAATTGATAAAGAAATTTCTAATTTAGTTGAAGAACAATATCAAAGAGCTATTAGAATTCTTACTGAAAATAAAGAAAAGTTAGCTACTTTAGCTGAGCACCTTTTAGAAAAAGAGGTTATTTTTAAGAAAGATTTAGAAACTATTTTTGGGAAAAGACCTTTTGAAAAAAACGAAGAAGAAAATTTAGAAAAAAACTTGAAAGAAGATATTTCTTCTGAAAATACCTCGTTAACTAGCGAGTAAATTCACTTCTTTTGCTTATTTTTGATTTTATTATAAACAGAAATGAGTTTTTTAAAAAAAATTTTTAATTCGCCTAAACCTAAGGAAAAAAATGAGCCTGTTAATGATGCTCATAATTTACCTTTAGATCAGATTTTTGTTCAAAAATTTATTGAAAATAAAGGTAAATTTCTCTATTGCACCACTTTACAAGAAGTTACCCAAAACCTAAATGATATTCTAAAAGAAAATTCCTGGAAAAAAATTAGTTGCAACGATTATGATTTATTAAAAATTTTAAAAAGTATAGAAGTTACTATTTCTAAAGACTTTAATACTCCATTACCTGTTTTTATTAGTTGTGAACATTTAATTGCCGAAAACGGAAGTATTTTATTCTCATCAAACCAATTAAAAGAACTTAAAATTTGCGACTGTTCTGAAAACTTTATTGTATATGCCACTACAAGCCAAATAGTAAATAGCAAAGGCGAAAGTTTAACCGGAATAAAATCTAGATATAAAGGGAATATTCCAAATAATATCAGTGCCATAAAAAGTTACAATCCAAGTAGTGAAAATGAAGATTTTATGAATTATGGTAATACAAATTCAAAAAACCTATATTTGCTGCTGTTTGAAGATCTATAATTTATGAAAAAACTTTTAACCCGAAGTATATCAGGATTAATTTTTGTAAGCGTCTTGATATTTTCAATTCTATTTAGTAAAATTACCTTTATTTTTTTGTTTTACATTTTAATGCTCTTTTGCCTATTTGAATTTAATCGGATGATAAAACTTAAAAGTGTTTTCCCTTATATAATAGGTACCCTTTTATTTTTTTTTGGTAATATTTTAAATGTTGATGATGTACCCTCAAAAATTATTTTTGAATACATTGGAGTGGCTTTATTTCTTACTATTTTCTTTTCATTTGCATCTATTCTTTTTACCAAAAAAGAAGAGGTTATTGACCACTTGGGTAAAATATTTTTAAGCATAATATATATTGTAGTACCCTTTATGTTAATTGTTCAAATTCCTTTTTTAAACAAAACATTTAACTATGTAAACACTACCATACTTGGCGTTTTTATATTAATTTGGGTGAATGATAGTTTTGCTTTTTTAGTTGGGAAAAACTTTGGCAAGCACAAACTTTTAGAACGAATTTCACCTAATAAAACAATTGAAGGATTTATTGGTGGAATGGTTTTTACATTTATTAGCAGTTATATATTAGCACAACAATTTACAACACTTTCTGTAGTTCAATGGATTGTAATTGCTGGAATAGTTAGTATATTTGGAGTATTAGGTGATTTGATTGAATCTATGTTTAAACGTCAGGCTTGCGTCAAAGACAGTAGTAACTTTATCCCAGGACATGGAGGATTTTTAGACCGATTTGATAGTGTAATTTTTGCTGCACCATTCATATTTATTTATTTACAATTTGTTCAATAACATATGTTTCACAAAGAAGGTTATAAAATAATATTAATTACCACAATTTTAGTTGGTATTGGATATATTATTATTGAAAATTTCATATCAATTAATTGGTTAAACAAACTATTATCAATAGCACTGTTAATATTTTATATTATTATTATTCAGTTTTTTAGAAATCCAAAAAGAACTACTACAATTAGTGATCATCACATTATAGCACCTGTTGATGGAAAAGTTGTGGTAATAGAAGAAGTTTTTGAAAAGGAGTATTTTAATGATAAACGAATTCAAGTCTCTATTTTCATGTCGCCTGTAAACGTTCACGTTACAAGGTACCCTATTAGTGGAATAATTAAATTTAGCAAATACCATCCTGGCAAATATTTAGTAGCGTGGCACCCAAAAGCTTCTGAAGAAAACGAACGAACCACCGTAGTTGTTGAAAATAAAAAATCGGGAGAAATTTTATACAGACAAATTGCCGGTGCGCTGGCAAAACGAATAGTAAATTATGCAAAACCTTCAATGAATATTATACAAGGTGAAGACGCAGGATTTATTAAATTTGGTTCACGTGTTGATTTATTTTTACCTTTAAACACAAAAATTAAAGTAAATTTAAACGATAAAGTCAAGGGAGGTGAGCAAATTATTGCTACACTTGGCTAGAAATTAAATGGCATAATGGGAAACAAATTAGACAAAGAATTTGAAAAAGCTTTTAAAATTTCGTCGACAACCAATAAAAAATTACCACCCGATGTTATGTTGCAACTTTATGCATATTACAAGCAAGCAATAAAGGGTAGTAATTACGGTTTCCACAGACCTTCAGGTGATGTTGAACTTAGAAATGCTTTTAAACTTAATGCCTGGCTTCAATTAGGACATTTAACCGAAGACGAAGCCAAACAAGAATACATTAATCTGGTTAAAAAACATTTAGGTATTTAAAAAACTTGATTTATTTAACTTTTCATAAGTTGAATTCCTTCCTTTGATATTGTAATCAGCTTTTGCTTAAACAAGCCTCCTATTGCATTTTTAAAAGCTTTTTTACTCATTCCTAATTGAAATTTTATATCATCCGGGTTACTTTTATCGTGCAACCCCAATACTCCATCATTTTTTCTTAAAGCATTTAATATTTTTATTTCATTTTTTACAATGGTTTGCTTAAATCCAACAGCCTGCAAACTTACATCAACTTTCTGGTCCTCTCGTATTTTTTTAATATAACCAACTAACTTTTGTCCTTCTTCAATTTTTTGATATAATTCATTTTTATAAAGTATTCCTTCAAATTCTGAATCAATTAATACCGTGAATCCTAGAGCTGTTTGTCTAACAACAATTAAATCTACTTTGTCTCCTACTTTTAATTCCATTATTTATTCTTTTAAATTGTTGAAATATGTTTTTAAAACTTTATCATTCTCTTTTTGTGGTGTAAAAATTTCCAACACACCAGGTTTTTCTGAATCTTTAAAAAATAATTTCAATTTGTTATTTAAGTCATTCAAATTATTGGCAACAGTATAATTTAAGTTAAACATTTTACACAAATGTTTAGCAGTTAAATTATGAGGTGTTTCAAAATAATCCAATGCATTTGTTTTTTGAGGTCCCGGAATAAATCTAAAAATACCTCCACCTCCATTATTAATTAAAATAATTTTAAAGTTTGAGGGAATATACGCATTCCATAAAGCATTACTGTCATAAAAAAAACTAATATCACCCGTAACAAAAACAGTATTTTTGTTTGTAATGGTAGCCGCCCCAATAGCAGTACTTGTACTTCCATCTATTCCACTAGTTCCCCTATTGCAAAAAATAGTTACGCTTTTATCAATATCAAATAATTGAGAATATCTAATAACTGAACTATTACTAAACTGAATATGTGATTTTTCGGGAATAGATTTTAAAACTGTTTCAAACACCTTTAAATCAGAATATACACACGCATTGAGAAATTCATAATGCTTTTTAAGTCGTAAAGCTTTTTTACGCAACCAAAAACATTGATAATCACTTTTTACTGGTTTGACCTTTTTTAAAAAATGATGAAAGAATGAAACAGGAGTTGCTTTAATATGATGGTTCAAACATAAAAAAGTATCTAACGCTTTTTTAGTATCAACATGCCAATGCTTGGTTGGCTGATATTTTCGTAAATGTTGTTTTATCTTTTTTGAAACAACCAACCCTCCAATACTCAACAAAATATCGGGTTGAAAAGCCTCCATTTCATCACTTTTTTCAAAAGGAAAAATTAATTTATCAATACTATTTATAAATTTTGAATGACTAACATTTGCTGTATTCTCAATCAACACTAAAACAGATGGATCTTCAACTATTTTCTCTAAAAATTCCTGCAATTCACTATTTGGAAAATGTTGACCAACCAATATCATTTTTTTTGAAGCACTATTCCATTCTTCCGCATATTCATTTAAAGTATTTAAAAAACTGGTGTCTTCTACAAGCTGTGAATTTGAAGAATTATATTGTACTATTTTCTCAGATATCTCGTATAAAGGTTCATCTAAAGGTATGTTTATATGAACTGGACCTCTGTTAGTAATAGAAATATTTAATGCTTTTTCTATGTCATTCAAATTAACACTTATATTACTATCTTCTTTAAGATTTGCTCCAAAAAGTATATGATTTCCAAAAACATTTTCCTGCATTATAGTTTGACCATCGCCAATATTTATCAAATGTTTTGGTCTATCTGCTGAAATTACCACTAATGGAATATCACTATAATAAGCTTCGGAAATTGCCGGATAATAATTTAATAAAGCCGAACCTGAGGTACACACAATAGCTACAGGTTTTTGAAGTTGTTGCGCCATTCCTAATGCAAAAAAGGCAGCCGAACGCTCATCCACAATACTATACGTCTTAGTATTTGGATGATTTGAAAAACCAATAGTAAGTGGCGCATTTCTTGAACCTGGTGAAATAACTATATGATGAATATCTCTTGCAACGCAACTGGCAATCAATATTTGTGCTAATTCATTTTTTGGGAATTGTGGCATTTAAATCATTTATAATAATTGCAAATGTACAAACTTAACTACGTTTAACTCATATTAAACTAAATTTAAACCTACAATATTTTTTAATTTCTAAAGCTAAAATATCATTATTCCATAACACTGATTTATATCATATAATTATTAAAATAAAGTATGTTAATTGTATTTAAACTTTTTAACTAAATTAAACGTAAACTAAGTTCTCTGTTTCTATGAATAGGTTTTGAATTTCAAATGAAAAATACGTTTCACTACGAACGTAAATAGAATTGTTAAAAACAACTTTGGACTTAGTTTCTTTTACAGCACACTTTTCATTACTTTTGATTTGGAAACTGTTTCTTCCCACTCTTTTTGAGCATTACTACCTGCTGTTATGCCCCCACCAACATATATTGAAATTGATTTGACATCAACTTTCATACAACGCAAATTGACGTAAAAATTAGTAGTATTAGAAATATTTAATTCCCCTAAAAACCCAGTATAAAACGAACGGTTGTACCCTTCGTTCTTCAATATAAAATCTTTAGCTTCTTGCATAGGTAAACCGCAAACTGCCGGTGTTGGATGCATTTTTAGCACTAAATCTTCTATTAAATGATTTGAAGTAATTTTTGCAGAAATATCAGTTCTTAAATGAACCAGATTTCCTGCTTTTACAGTAAAAGGACCGGAGGTTTGGATATTTTCAGAAAGCCCTTCAATATTATCTAAAATAAAATTCGTTACAAATTGTTGTTCTTCTTTTTCCTTTTCAGTCCAAACAACTTCATATTTGCTTGAAAAAACTTGAGTACCAGCTAACGACATCGTTTTAAATTGTTCACTTTCAATATTTAAGAAACGCTCAGGTGAAGCTCCCATCCATAATCCAACTTTTGGATGATACCAACAATAAACAAATGCATTAGGATACTTATGTAACATTTTTTTATAGGTGTTGAACGTATTGAAATCATTTTTTTTTAATGTTTCTTTTCTTGAAATCACAATCTTATCCGTTAGTGTTTGTTTAATAAACCTAATAGTATTGTCAACTAACTTAATGTAGTCATCTTGATTTTTTGAAAAACTAATGGTTTCTAATTCATCAACACAATTTGTTTCAACTAATGTTTCATTACTAAAATTAGCAGAACTTATTGTACATTTTTCAATAGGGAAAAACACTTTTTGATTTTCCCTTAAAAAGGGCGAAAAAACAAATCCTTTTTGGTTAAAGGATTTTAGTACAAACAAGTCATTTAATTTTTGAACATATGATGTAATAGTAGTTTCATGTGGTTTTTTATAAACAACAAATGGTTTTTTACTATTTAAAGCTTGTTCAAGCTCATTAAAAAAAATTGAAGTATCTTCTTTTAACAAAGTATTTTAGTTAAGTTATTTTTAAAATATGCTTTTTATCTCTTCAAAATCAGTCCAAACTAATTTGTGACCAACATTACTCAAAGTTACCAATTCAAATTTTTGTAGAGAAAATATTCTCATCAAAATTATTGTTTTTTAATAAAGTACTATACTGTCACTATTAACATACCTTAATGTTTTTTATACTTTGCAGGCATTTTCTATTATTTGGCTAATATATAATTAGTAATCTTACAAAGTGAAACTACTCTTCCTCGTTCATCTTCAATTTTAATTTCAACCAAATGAATTGTTTTTCCTTTATGAATAATTTTAGCTGTTGCCGTAATTAAACCTCTTTTTACACTTCGTAAATGATTTGCAGAAAATTCAATTCCTCTAACTGCATATTTTTCGCTGTCAATTGCCAATATTGAAGCTGGGCTTCCTACGCTTTCAGCTAGTGCCATAGTTGCTCCACCGTTTAAAATACCATCAGGTTGATAAACCTTTGTTGTTACAGGCATTGTAGCTACTAAAAAGTCTTCACCAAGGTTAGTATATGTTATATCTAAGGTTTCCATCAATGTGTTTTCGCACATTTTATTTAACCTGCTCAAAATTGTTTTTTTATCCATAATTATTAAAAGTTGGTTGGTAAAAATAAGAATTAAAAACAGTAACTTTGCAAAAGTTTAAAAAACAATTATGGCTTACAAAATTAGAGTGATATTAGACGTTGATGAAGATGTGTTTCGAGATATAGAGGTCGATGAAACTTTAAATTTAGAAGAATTACATTTTACTATAGCAAAATCGTTTGGATTTAAAGGTCAGGAAATGGCAGCTTTTTATGGGACAGATGATAATTGGGAACAAGGTGAAGAAATTCCATTATTTGACATGTCCGAAGATGGCTCAGCCCTTTCTATGCAAAAAATTAGCATAAAAGATATTTTACGAGTTGAAGGAAACAAACTAATTTATGTATACGATTTTTTTAGTATGTGGACTTTTTTTATTGAATTAACCGAAGTACTAAAAACTACTAAAAAGGAATTACCTTATTTAGCTCTTTCATTTGGAAATGTGCCTGATGAAGCTCCTAAAAAAGAATTTATTGGAGAAGATTCAGGAAATGATTTTGACATTTTTAATGACGAAAACAACTTTGACAGTATTGACGATATAGATTTGGATAACTACTAATAATAATTATTTTCAAAAAACTCAAACCTATTTTCAATTAAATGATTATAACATTAGTTAAAATAATTTTTGAATTTTAACTTCTAACGTATAATATAGGTATTTGCAGTTTCATAATTTCTAACAACAAAATCAAAAGCTACACTCAGTATATCACCCATTGAATTACAGCTTTTAAAATTCTTGTCCAAGGTGTAATTTTTTAAATCCATTTTTAACTGATCAATTTTTTCTGGAGTTGAAATATGATCCTTACGCATACAATCAATCAATCTATAAATACGTTTTTGAGACCCTCCTAATCTACGAGCAATAGCCGATCGCTCTTCTTTTCGGTATTGCTCAACTGATTCTTCTTGTAAATTATCAGCTACCATTTTTACAAACGTATAATTTTCTTTAAAAAACTGAGGGAAATAAACTTTTAAATTTCCTTCAAAACTTTGCTGATCAAAATCCATAGCTCTTATTCTATATTGTACTTGATCAAAATCGAATGATGCCACAATTACGTAGTTGTAAGATCGCATATCTCCTAATAAACGAATCATACAGCGTTCGTTAAATTTCACAAACTCTTTTGATAACCTTTTTAAACCTCTAACTGAAACATTTTTAAGGTTTTCCTCTAAAAATTGATCACCTGGAACTCCCAATACATGTTCTTCAATTAATGTATCCTTATAAATTAAGAAATTAATGTTGTTAGGAGATAAAATATGCTCTAATTCCAAACCATAAACACGAGAAGCATCCGCTTTTTTAACGTAAATATAAGTGTGATTATCATTTAAAATATTTCTAATTTTAATACGGAATGGTTTAGAATTTCCAAACGTACAATAATCAATAGCATCAATTGTTAAATAGGCTAATGACTCTTCACCTCCATCTCCATGTAAAATCATATACATTCTTTTCAAACTTAAATCAATATCATCTCGCTCGTGTTCAGAGTAATATACGCGCACCCACAAAGTATCTTCTCCATTTTTGTCATACACCTCTATTGCACCGGCAAAACGCAACAAATCATCATAAAAAACAGGTATTTTAATATTTCTGTTATAATCAGTTAAATATTGATAAAGCATCTCGTTAATTGGAAATGCTGGTTTTTTTTGTGAAATTAGCTTCTGTTCCTCCATCGTTCAAAATATTTATAAATCCCAAATTTAGTATATTGCTGTAACAATACTTGAAAATTAACGTCTTAAATTTAAACTAAACTATCAAATATTGGAAACAATTCTGTCAATTAACAACCTAAATAAAAAATTTGGTGCTATTCATGCAGTAAACAATTTATCATTTAATATTCAAAAAGGAAACGTTTATGGAATTCTTGGGCCAAATGGAAGTGGAAAATCTACTACCTTAGGAATAATCTTAAACGTAGTAAATAAAACTTCGGGAAGTTTTAGTTGGTTTGATGGTACAATTTCAACACATCAGGCATTAAAAAAAGTAGGCGCAATTATTGAGCGACCAAATTTTTATCCATATATGACAGCCATTCAAAATTTAGAATTGGTTTGTAAAATAAAGGAAATTCCATCTCATAAAATTGAAGAGAAGTTAAAAACTGTAAATTTATTTGAGCGTAGAAATAGCAAGTTCAGAACCTTTTCATTAGGAATGAAACAACGTTTAGCCATAGCTTCAGCATTACTAAATGATCCTGAAATATTGATTTTAGATGAACCAACAAATGGTTTAGACCCGCAAGGAATTCACGAAATCCGACAAATTATAAAAAATATTGCGGCTAATGGAACCACTATTTTACTGGCTTCACATTTATTAGATGAAGTTGAAAAAGTTTGTTCTCATGTAGTGGTTATTAGAGAAGGTATTAAATTGTATTCAGGAAGAGTTGATGAAATGACTGCTTCGCACGGCTTGTTTGAATTAAAAGTAGCTGAAAATACTGATAAATTAATAGAACTACTTTCAAGTTTTGACGGAATAGCAACTACTAAATTTGATGAAGATAAAATTATAGTAACCTTAAACAAGCCTGTTTCTGCAGCCGAAATAAACGCTTTTTTATTTAAAAATGGAATTACTTTAACTCATTTAGTGAAACGTAAACCTAGTTTGGAACAACAATTCTTAGCACTAACTAACAACAATTAACATGCTTAGACTTTTAAATATAGAAATCCATAAATTAAAATATAACAAAGCTAGCCGAGTGCTTATTTTAATTTATTTTTTGTTGTTAACCTCCATTGCTCTAATTGCTGCTATAAAATTTGATATTGGCCCTGTTAAATTTCATTTAGCTGAACAAGGTATTTTTAATTTCCCGTATATATGGCATTTTAATACTTATATGGCCGCCATTTTTAAGTTTTTCTTGTTATTGGTTATTGTCTCTATGATGGCAAATGAATATAGTAATAAAACACTTAAACAAAATTTAATTGACGGATTAAGCAAAAAAGAATTTATACTTTCTAAATTTTATGCAGTTATTCTTTTAGCAGCAATATCAACTCTTTTTGTGTTTACTGTCTCTATACTATTAGGTTATTGGTATTCCGATTTTAATGAGTTTTCAATTGTAACCACTGATCTTGAATATTTGTTAGCGTTTTTTGTAAAATTAGCTGGATTTTTCTCTTTCGGATTATTCTTAGGAATTTTAGTAAAACGGTCTGCTTTTGCAGTTGGTGCCATGTTAGTTTGGGCAATGATTGAAGGTTTTGCAAAAGGCTTGTTATATTGGAAATTAGAAGATTCTGTTGATAAAATTATGCGATTTTTCCCTTTGGAAGCTATGGCAAACCTAATTAAAGAACCCTTTACTAGATTAAGTGCTGTAAAAACTGTTGCCAAACAAGTTGGAGAAGATTTATCTAAAGATTTTTCAGTTCAATTTTTAAATGTTATAATTGTATTGCTTTGGACAGCATTGTTTATTTATTTTTCATACACATTGTTAAAAAAACGTGATTTATAAGTCATTACCAAAAAAAATAAGCGTATTATATACAATTATCAACTTTAACTTGTAAATTTGAATATCAGTACTAACCTAATTTAAAATTAAGTGCTAAAGAAGTTTCTACTTTTTGGAATATTATTACTCTTTACTCATATTGGGTATTCACAATTAAGCAAAAAACATTTTATACCCCCACTAACAAGTGCTGAATTTGGAAATGCCAATCCAGAAGAACAATATATTTATTTATCTACCCCAACAGCAGTAGCAATAAATTATACGATTATACCTATTGGGCAACCAGTTACAAGTTATATTACAGGAACTGTCTCAAATACAACTCCTCAGGAAATTTATTTAGGAACAGGGAATGGACAATTGTTTATCCCTTCAAGCTCAACAAGCACCGTTATAAATAATGCGGGTTATATTATTGAAGCTGAAGATCTAATTTATGTTTCCGTAAGAATGAATGGTGGTGGTGGTGCACAAGCAGGAGCTCTTGTAAGTAAAGGTCTGACTGCTTTGGGTAACACATTTAGAGTTGGAAGCTATACAAATGAAAATCCACAAAATAATTATTTAAATTTTGTGTCGGTAATGGCTTCAGAAGATAATACTCAAGTTACTTTTGACGATTTACCTGCTGGTCTTATTATAAAAAATTATTTAGGTTCTACTCCAGTTGTCACTACTTTAAATGAAGGCGAAAGTTATACCATAGCCACCAATAGCTCTGAAAGCACCATAAATAGGGGCGGACTTATAGGAACATTGGTTACTTCAGACAAACCTATTGTAGTTAATTGTGGTTCTGCCAATGGAAGTTTTCATAATGGTGGTGGACGTGATTTTGGAATTGATCAAATAGTTGATTTATCTAAAGTTGGAACTGAATATATTTTTGTAAAAGGAGATGGAAATAACGATTGGGAAAATATTCTAATTGTTGCACATTCTAATAACACTTCAATAAGCATTAATGGAAATACTGCAATCACAACAATAAACGCCGGTGAATACTATTTAATTGAAGGAAATGAGTACAACTCAAATGGCAACATGTATGTTGAAACTTCTGAAGATGTATTTGCCTACCAAGGAGTTGGTGCAACAACTTCAGAAGCAAATCAAGGAATGTTTTTTGTTCCTCCTTTAAGTTGCGAAACAAGAGGTAGCCTTGATAATATTGCACATATTGAAAATATTGGAACAACTACTTATACTGGAGGAATTTCTATAGTTACAAAAACCGGAAGTACTGTTACTATAAATGGCAATGACATATCAACTTACAATACTCAAGGTCCCTATAATGTTGATGGAAAAGCAGATTATGTAACCTATAAAGTTACAGGCTTAACAGGAAATATTTCTATTAACAGTACCGATGAATTGTATTGTGCATATTTTAACTACAATGGTGTTGCAACCTCAGGAAGTTTTTATTCAGGATTTCCAACAGCTCCAGAAATAAATTTTGATGTTAATTTTGTAACTTTAGGTATTTGCATTCCAAATATTACTCTTGAAGCAGCTAATATGGGAAATTTTGACAGTATTGAATGGTATTATGATGATGGATTGGGAAGTGGCTTTTTACCTACAGGAATAGTAACGTCAGATTATATCCCTACACTACCAGGCATATATAAACTAATAGGAAAATTAGATTGTTCTGGTTTAACTTTGGAATCATTAGAAATACCTGTAAGCATATGTCCTGATGATATAGATAATGATGGTATTATAGACAATATTGATATTGACAATGATAATGATGGCATATTGAACTGCACGGAGTCTTTAGGAAATGAAGCTATTGATTTGTCAAATATAAATAATGGTAATTTATCAAATGGTGGTTACTCCTATATGGGTAATATTACTACAATTGGTAATGTTGCTGCTACTCCTTTTACTGGAATTGCAGATGGAACATTTATGAGTACAGTTCCTAATAAAACGGGTACTCCAGAAACAAGTATTCAATATGATTTAAATTTCAATAAAAATCTTCATTTATTACTAGAATATCCAACTTCAAATACTCTAGGAAGTGGATTATTAACTGATGATGAAGAAATTGTAATTCGCGTACCCAGCACAAAAACTATTACACTATTAGATCCTGATGACCAACTACTGATAGATACAAATTACGATGGTATTTATGAAACTGGCATTACGCAATTCTCTTCTTTTGAAATTAGATTTAAATTAAATGGAACTTCATTAAACATTGGCGCAGGAACTTTTAGTTTTATAGCTAATAGTGTAAATTCAATTACCTATATCCATAAAAATAATTCTGATACAACTGAAAATCAAGCAACCTTCAAACTGTCTGCTACTTGTATTGCAAATGATAACGATGGTGACAATATTGAAGATGCTTTAGATTATGACAGTGATAATGATGGTATACCTGATATTATTGAAGGAACAGGAACCTTGAAAATACTTTCTGGAAATGATTCGGATAGCGATGGCTTAGATGATGTATTTGATATTACTGCAGTTCCAATAGATACTGACACAGATGGAGTTTTAGATTACTTAGATTTAGATAGTGATAATGATGGAATATATGACTTAGAAGAATCTGGTAGCCTACTACCCGATACAGATTTTAATGGCATTATTGATAACATTTTAACAACTATAGGTTTAAATGGATGGGATGATAATGCAGAAACATTTTCGGATAGTGGAATTATTGGTTTTACTTTAAGTGATATTGATGGTGATTTGGTATATAGCTATATAGATTTAGATTCAGATGGAGATAATTGTAGTGATGTTATTGAAGCTGGTTTCTCTGATGGAAATAACGATGATTTTCTAGGCGACAGCACTTTTACTGTTGACTCTACTAACGGACTTATCAATAATGCTAGTGATGGTTACACTAAACCAAATTTAGATTATAGCAATGCTGGTTTAATTACAATTATTGATCAACCTGTAAACAAAATTACGTGTGATTTATTAACAACTAACTTTTCAATTAATACAAATACTGTAGATAACTATCAATGGCAAGTAAGTTTTGATAATGGAGTTAATTGGAATGATATTTCTGATAATGCTATTTATTCAAATTCAGGAACAAACAATTTAACTTTAACAAACCCACCTATTTCATACAACAACTATCAGTATAGAGTTTTTATGACTAAGACAGGTAATAGTTGTGGCTTACTTTCTGATGAAGTTTTATTGACAGTTAATCCATTACCTCAAGCAAATAGTGTTCTTGATTTAGAATTATGTGATGATTTAACTGATGGTGACGACACAAATGGTATTGTTCAATCTTTTGATTTAGAAAGTCAAACGGCAACTATTTTAGGTAGCCAATCAAGTAATGATTATACCGTTACATATCATTTATCTGATACTGATGCAATTTCAGGAGATGAGTCGCAGGCAAGTCCTTTTGAAAATACTATTGCAAACGCTCAAACAATTTATGCTAGAGTTGAAAATAACACAACAGGCTGCATTAATACAAGTATAACATTTGAAGTAGTTATAAATTCACTACCACTAGCCTATTCCGTAAATGATTTATATCTATGTGACAATTTAATAGATGGAGATGACACAAATGGAATAGTTCAATCTTTTGATTTAAAAAGTCAAACTGCAACTATTTTAGGTAGCCAATCAAGTAATGATTATACTGTTACATATCATTTATCTGATACTGATGCAATTTCAGGTAATGCTTCACAAGCAAGTCCTTTTGAAAACACTATTGCAGATTCGCAAATTATTTATGTAAGAGTGGAAAACAATACTACAGGATGTGTAAATCCTCATTTAACTTTTAATGTAAATGTAGATGCACTACCAATAGCAAATACTGTTTTAAATCTAGAAACTTGCGATAATACAACTGACGGTGATGATACAAATGGAAAAGTTCAATCATTTGATTTAGAGAGTCAAACGGCAACTATTTTAGGATCTCAATCTATAACAGATTTTACTGTTACATATCATCTAAATGCTACAGATGCAATTTCTGGAAATGCACCACAAGGCAGTCCTTTTACAAATTTAAATGTTAATTCTCAAACAATTTTTGTAAGAGTCCTAAATAACACAACAGGCTGTATAAATCCACATTTAACTTTTGAAGTTATTGTTCACCCTTTACCAATTATTACAACTCCAGTATTTTTAAAACAATGTGATAATGATACCGATGGATTTAGCTCTTTCAATTTAACAGAGGTTAATGCTGAAATTTCAACAAATTATTTAAATGAAACTTTCACTTATTACACTTCTCAATTAGATGCAATTGGTGGAACAGGTATAAATATAATTTTAAACCCTTCAGTTTACATAAATCAAACAGTAAATAGTGATATTGTTTGGGCTAGAGTTGAATCAACTTTTGGTTGTACCAGAATCTCAGAAATTCAATTATTTGTTTCAACTACCGGAATACCTGATTCATTCCAAAGAACTTTTAATGTTTGTGATGATTATATAGATTCAACTAATGATGATAGAGATGGAATTACAACATTTGATTTTAGTAGTGTTGATACTGAAGTAAGAAATATTTTTCCTGTAGGTCAACAATTAACGATCAAATATTTTAGAAACGAAACTGATGCTTTAGCTGAAATAAATGAGATTACCGACATTTCAAATTATAGAAATATTGGATACCCAAACACGCAGCAAATTTATATTAGAGTGGATAGTCAAATTGATAATGATTGCTTAGGTTTTGGAGATCATATTACATTAAATGTTGAAGCATTACCTACTGCTAATCCAGTTACAATAAGCAGACGATGTGATGATGATCAGGATGGAATGTTTCCTTTTGATACTTCTAATATTCAATCTGATTTGTTAAAAAATCAAGCAGATGTTACAGTTTCTTATTTTGATAATATAGGAAACCCGCTGCCTAGCCCATTACCAAACCCGTTTTTAACTTTAAGTCAAACCATTACTATTCGAGTAACAAACAACATAACTGCTGATCCAAATGGAGCGTGTTTTGACGAAACTACTTTAGAATTTATAGTGGATACGTTACCCATTGCAAATGCCGTAACTATTACATCGATTTGTGATGATGAATCAAACGATGGAATTTATGATTTTGATACTTCAGCAATTCAAACAACATTGTTAGATAATCAAACTGGAATGGAAGTTTATTATTATGACGAAAATGGAAATTCTTTATCAAGCCCACTTCCTAATCCGTTTACAAGCTCAACGCAAACTATTAAGGCACAAGTTGTAAACCCTATCAACACAACTTGTATTGATGAAACATCTATTGATTTTATTGTAAATCCATTACCAGATTTTGAAATAGAAATACCGCCATATTTATGTATTACTGATCCACCATCAAGTATTACTTTAAATGCAATTCAAAATGATGTTAATGAAAATCTTACTTACGAATGGACTGATCCAAATAACATTAAGTATAACACCAAATCTATTGAAGCAACTAACACAGGTATTTATTTTCTTACTCTAACCAAAACTGATGGAACTGACTGCTTTAGAATAAAGGAAATTGAAATTTTCCCTTCTGAAAAAGCAATTATAAATATGGATAATATAAGCATTGTAGATGATTCAAATAACAACAGTATTGCTATTAATAATTCAGATGGAATCCTTGGGTTGGGTGATTATGAATTCTCATTAGTTGACATTGATGGAAATATCAAATTTCCTTATCAGGATGAACCTTATTTTAACCCTGTTCCACCTGGAATATATACTATTTTTGTTCAAGATAAAAATAATTGTGGCATATCAACTATTGAAGTTTCTATAATAGGTTACCCTAAATTTTTCACACCTAATAATGATGGATATAATGATACATGGAAAGTTATTGGACTAAATGAAAATCTTTATCCAAATGCTTCCGTATACATCTTTAATCGCTTTGGAAAAATTATCGCAAAACTCGACCCCTACGGTGATGGATGGGATGGGTATTTCAACGGACATGCACTCCCTTCAAGTGATTACTGGTTCTCTGTTGAATTTACCGACCATTTAGGAAACACAAAAATAAAAAAAGGTAATTTCAGTTTAATTAGAAGGTAATTATATTCTTATATTAGCAAACATTTATCCTTATTAAAAGAATGAAAAGATGTTTACTTTCTATTTTTATACTATGTTCTTGTTTCATTTATGGGCAAGGAGAAGCTAATAATTGGTTTTTTGGTGAAAATGCTGGGTTAAATTTTAACACTGGCTCACCTGTTTTTTTAAATAATGGCCAATTAAATACACGCGAAGGATGTTCGTCTTTTTCAGATAAAGATGGAAACTTGCTTTTTTATTCTGATGGAACCACTGTTTGGAATAAAGATCACTCAATTATGCTAAATGGCACAAATTTAAAAGGTCATTCATCAAGTACCCAATCTGCTATGATAATTCCCCGACCTGACAGTGTAAATGAATACTATCTTTTTACTGTTGGATCTGCTTCAAGTAATGGTGAAACAGGTTTTAACTATTATACAATTGATATGAATAGAGATGGAGGTTTGGGTGAGGTTATAGCTGGACCTATTGATTTAACTCAAGGGAAAGCGTCTTTATGGACAGAAAAAGTAGCTGCTATCAAAGGAGTTGAGTGTAATACATATTGGGTAGTTTCTTATGTTTTTAATGAATTTTATGCCTATAAAATTAACAATACTGGTGTTGAAACTGTTCCCATCACTTCTCCAGGTTCTGATATAGTTACTGACAGAAGAGGCTATTTAAAAATTTCACCTGATGGTAAAAAATTGGCCATTGCTCATATGAGCAAATTTAATGGTAATAATCAACCATCAACGGCTGGTTCTTTTTTATTATATGATTTTAATAATGCTACTGGTGAAATTACCAATAAAATAATTTTACCTCTTATTGCTCCTGCAGATAGACCATACGGAATAGAATTTTCATCAAATAGTGAGAAACTATATGTAACTGCATCCAATGATTATTATAGTAGTAATCCTGATGATAATAATAACCCAGCAAACCATTTTTCTACTCTATACCAATTTAATTTAAGCTCAAATATAACTAATGATATAGTTAATTCAAGAACAGTTATAGATTCTAAAAATTTATATAGAGGTGGGTTGCAGTTAGGTCCCGACCAAAAAATTTATAGAGCTTTATCACAAAGTTATAATCTTGGAATTCCTTTTTTAGGTGTTATTGAAAACCCCGAAGAAGAAGGTATTGCTTGTAATTATAAACATGAAGAAATTCCTTTAGGTAGCAATAATTCAACACAAGGACTACCTCCTTTTATTGCTTCCATTTTCTCTCAAATCGAAATTACGGATGGAAATTCAACAATAAACTTAAACAATACAACTGTTAAACGTTGTGAAGGAGAAAACTACTTCTTGCAACCTCAAAATATAGAAGGCAGTCCAACTTATACCTGGACTTTTAACGGTTCTATTATAAGTAATATAGCAAAATTATCACTACCTAATTTAAGTAATTTGGATGAAGGAATCTATTACTTGGAAGCTGAAACCATTGATGATTGTGGTTTTCAAAAAATATATAAAGGTGAAGTAGAGATTGAGGTATACCAGCCTCCAACAATAACAAAACCAAGTAATATTTTACAATGTGATGATAATAATGATGGTATCTTTGATTTTAACTTAAATGCTTTAAAAGACACTGAAGTATTTAATGGTCAAGACCCGGATACTTTTGAAATTGTATATTTTGCATCTCAAAATGAGGCTGATTTAAATCAAAACCCTTTGCCCAATCCATACACATATAATTCAGGATTTACTCTTGAGACTATTTATGTTCGAATTCATAATAAAAATAATAGTGACTGTTTTCTAACAGAAAGTTTTACAATTGAACTATTTGAATCTCCAAATCCATCAACTTCAATAATTAATTATAGTGTTTGTGATTCTAATACAGTTGGCACTGATGTTAATGGTATTGAAGAATTTGATTTAACTTCAAAACAAACAGAAATATTAAATGGTCAAT